>Ga0116193_1000120_pt1 | contig 75047 bp, 70 predicted proteins | sample AD_UKC115_MetaG_FD_89892 | JGI IMG/M metagenome (GOLD analysis project Ga0116193, IMG submission 89892) | Active sludge microbial communities of municipal wastewater-treating anaerobic digesters from Hong Kong - AD_UKC115_MetaG | ecosystem: Engineered > Bioreactor > Anaerobic > Digestate...
TGACGAAATGAAAAAATTAAATGCTCAAATTACCATTGAATATTTCCCGGGTGATCATTTTACCGTTTCTACCCCGGAATTCAGGGAAAAAGGATCTCAATTTCTGTCCGCAAGATATTTAGCCTGGCAACAAAAAAATATGTGATTCTTTTTTATACAAAAAATTTTCCCTCAATAAGCATTACTTTTATAATGACCAATAAGGTACTGTATTGTTTCAAAATAGTCATTCAATAAATTTTATATAACATTTTCGGTTATGATAAATCTTGATTATCTGCTGATTTTTTTTATAGCCAAATACCTTCGTAGCTCTCTTAAAACTCAAGAGACAAATCCCATCTGGGATCTTCGGTTAAAATGGATAATGTATGCATCTCCGGTTTTATTGCTTTCCGGCTTTTTAATGAATAAAATATTTCCAGGGCAAGAAATTATTTCTGCCCTGTTACTTGTTGGCTTTACTTATTTATTATACAGCCGGGAAATCTTTCGGCCTGCACGCCAAATAGTCATTGCTATTGCACCTTATGTAATCGTTAATTTGTTTAACCTGGTTATCAAATATTTTATGCCGGATAGGTATAAAACATGGGATAGTACCCTTGATAACATCAGCACTTTTGCTATCCTTTGGGGAGTGGGTGTCTGGATTGTTACCAACCGACAAAGAAAAGCTTTAGCAAAAGCTACCGCTCAGGTCATTGCAAAAGAAAAAGACAACCAGATAATCACGCAAATGAAAGCTGACCTGGAAGTGCAGGTCAAAGAAAGAACCGCTGAAATAACCAAACAAAAAGAAGAACTTGAAGAAGCCCTGCATGAATTAAAATCCATGCAAAGCCAGTTGATTCAGTCAGAAAAAATGGCCTCCCTGGGCGAGCTTACAGCAGGCATAGCCCATGAAATCCAAAACCCATTAAACTTTGTCAATAACTTTTCTGAAGTAAATGCTGAATTGATTGAAGAATTAAAAAATGAAAAACGAAAACCAAAAGATGAAAGAGATGATGAGTTGGAAAATAACCTGCTTCATGATTTAGCAGCGAATGAAGAAAAAATTAATCATCATGGAAAACGCGCAGATGCAATTGTCAAAGGCATGCTCATGCATTCAAGAAAAAACTCGGGCTTAAAAGAACCAACCGACCTAAATGCAATCTGTGATGAATATTTACGACTTTCCTATCATGGCCTAAGGGCAAAAGATAAAAACTTTAATGCGGATTTGAAAACAGATTTTGATGATGCTCTTGGTAAAATAGATATCGTGCCACAAGATTTTGGCCGCGTACTTCTAAACATATTCAATAATGCTTTTTATGCCGTGAATGAAAAATTTAAAGCACAAAAAAACATCGCCAATACGACTTATAAACCACTGGTTACCGTGCAGACAAAAAAGCTTGATGATAAAACAGAAATCAGCATCCGGGATAATGGGAATGGGATTCCTGCAAATATCATAGATAAAGTATTTCAGCCATTCTTCACCACAAAACCTACGGGAAGCGGAACCGGATTAGGATTGAGCTTGAGTTATGATATCGTAAAAGCGCATGGAGGGGAAATAAGAGTGGAAAGTAAAGAAGGAGAAGGAACGGAGTTTCTTATTCAATTACCTGGCGTCTGAACCACAGATTCAGGAGATTATTTGATTTCATGAGAAGGCAAATTTGTACAATCCATTAATTTGCTGAATTCAGCTTAAAATTAAGAAAGAAGCAACTACTTCTTTCAAAGAAAATATTATTCGCCCTTTTCCAGAATTCATAGTAGTTTTATAGTATCAATTTAAAACTAACATTTATGAAAAAAAATGAAAACGATTCACCATCCGGGAAAAGGTTTTGCAAAAATCAGATATTTTAAAAATGGGCGCTACAGCATTGATCACTTGCTTAGCTTTTTATTTTTTTAGCCCCACAGCTAATACATTCCCGTTTTCTATGAGTAAAGATCGGCCGCCTTCTTACGGTTCAGAACCGATTTCGGCAGATACATTCTTTAATCTTACCAATAACTATCGGACAAGAGATCCTTTTCTATTAAGATATCAAAATAATCCAAATGATGCTGAATATCAATACGGAAATCTGGAAGGTTTTCGTTTTAGTGTGAGTAGCCTGGAAGAGATTATTCATAATAATAATGTTTTAGATGGAAATAACAAACCCATACAACCTGATGAAGTCATGGTTTATATAGGGGAAGATAGTATGCGCTGGAGAAAGCCCGGACTTCTCAGTAAGAAAAGACCCAATATTCGAATCATCACCATTGGCGTACATAAAAATTCAAATGGCCAATCAGAATTAATGCTCCCAAAAGACAAGAGAGATTATAATGATAAATCGAAATCCTCAATCTTTGACAAAGCGGATCCCTGTCCCGGCCCGGGTTGCCCTCAAACACCGCCACCACCTCCTCCACCTCCCTCGAAATGATTATAATAATCAGATGCCTAAATGATATGTTTACAGATTTTTATCATAGCTTATATTATGGAACATTAATACTTTCTGCATGCTTAAGCCTTTTTTTGTTTCATAAAGCAAGCAGGGCATTTCGTTTCCTGGCTCTCCTCATCATCATCACCTTCATCAGCGAATACCTTGCAAAATATTTAAGTACTGCCAGAGAGAACAATAGTATCATTTACCACTTTTTTACGCCAGTAGAATATTTCATTTATACTTGCATTTACCGGCAATTTTTAAAAGGTAAAATTTGGAATAAGTTCTTCCTGATAAGTATATCCGTAGTCCTTCTAATGGAAATACTCAATACAAGGTATCTTCAGCCTTTGAATATTGATAATACGAATATCATGATGCTGGAAAATATCCTGCTCGTCTTTCTGTCACTGATGCTTTTTTTTCAGATCCGCACATCACATTTAAATGATTCTTTTTTAAAAGATGGCGTATTTTGGTTTAACAGTATCATATTGATCTATTACACTTTTAATATATTAATCTCCGGCTTTCACAGCTTTAAAGTTTATCAGATGCAGGATCCGCCCCTAATAATGTATCAAATCAATTTATTATTAAGTGCATTGCTGTATTTAATTTATTCACTAGCCATTATATTAAATGTATCTTACCGGGTAAAATTGATACCATCACATGAATAATATCAATTCATCAGACGTTATTGTGTTTGTTTGTGCAGGCTTGCTCATCATACTTTTATTGTTTGGCTTCATACTTTTCTTCATCATCTCCTATCGTCATAAACAAAAGGATTTTAATTTATTACAGACACAAAAACAAAAAATTGATGAACAAAAAGTGGCTTTGGAAACTACGCTGAAAGAATTAAAGGAAACGCAGGATCAACTCATACAAAATGAAAAAATGGCTTCCCTGGGTGAACTCACTGCTGGGATCGCTCATGAAATCCAAAACCCCCTCAATTTTGTAAATAATTTCTCGGATATCAATATAGAATTAGCAGATGAGCTGGCTCTGGCCATTCAAAAACCAATCAATGAAAGAAATGTTCAAGATGAAGAAAGTATTATAAATATTTTCAAAGAGAATGAAGACAAAATCAATCATCATGGAAAAAGAGCCGCAGCGATTGTAAAAAGTATGTTGCAGCATTCCAGGAATAATACCGGCACAAAAGAACCCACCAGTATCAATGCATTATGCGATGAATATTCCAGGCTCAGTTATCATGGCCTAAGGGCAAAAGATAAAACTTTTAATGCGACCCTTGAAACATCCTTTGACCCATCTATTGGTTTAATAAATATCAATGCCCAGGATATAGGACGCGTTCTGCTCAATCTCCTTACAAATGCTTTTTATGCCACCAATGAAAAGAAAAAAACAGTCGGAGAAAATTATTTACCAACAGTAAAAATTTCAACAAAAAATTTGGAAAATAAAATTGAAATTCGCGTGGAAGATAATGGCACAGGTATCCCTGAAACCATTAAAAATAAAATATTTCAGCCTTTTTTTACTACAAAACCGACCGGTCAGGGTACAGGACTTGGTTTAAGTTTAAGTTTTGACCTGATAAAAGCTCAGGGAGGTCAATTACATTTGCAGTCAAAAGAAGGTATGGGTACCACATTTATTATTATCTTACCATCTTAAAATGAGACTATGAAAATTTTGGTCGTAGATGATGAACAGGATGTAAAAACACTTTTTGAACAACGTTTTCGAAAAGAAATAAAAAATGGAGAAATCATACTTGCTTTTGCTTTCTCCGGGGAAGAAGCACTGGAATTCATGAATGCAAATGAACATGAGGCCGTACTCATCCTTTCCGATATCAATATGCCCGGAATGAGTGGACTGGAACTACTGAAACATATTAAAGAAAAATTTGAGAAACCACCCCCCATTGTAATGATGATTACAGCCTATGGGGATAAAGACAATTATAATGAAGCAATAAAATTGGGCGCAGATGATTTTCTTACCAAACCGGTTGATTTTATTGCTTTAAAAGAAAAGTTGAAAACAAAAACTCAATGACCAAAATTTTAGTCGCTGATGACGAAGCCGACCTGGAAACATTAATTCGGCAAAAGTTTCGTCAAAAGATCAGGGAACATATTTATGAATTTATTTTTGCGGCCAATGGCAAAGAGGCGCTTGATAAAATCAAGCAAGATCCGGAAATTGACATTGTACTCAGTGATATCAATATGCCCGAAATGGATGGCTTATCTCTCCTTTCAAAACTATCAGAAAGTTGTCCATTAATCAAAGCCGTCATGGTTTCCGCTTATGGAGATATGGATAATATAAGAACAGCCATGAACAGAGGCGCCTTTGATTTCGTAACAAAGCCGGTTAATTTTGATGACCTTGAAAAAACGATGGAGAAGACCATTCATCATGTACAACAACTAAAACAAACTTTACAAGCCATCAAAGAAAATAATATCCTTAAAATGTATGTGGATGAAAATGTGCTGACTTTCATGGGTTCTCGCGAATATGAAAATTCACTTACTGCTAATGAAACGATCTCGGCAACTGTTGCTTTTATAGATATTTGCAGCTTCACATCTATCAGTGAAAAAGAAACACCCGATACCGTAGTTAAAATGCTTAATCGTTATTTTGATGTAATGGTCAAAGAAATCATTGCACAAAATGGCACCATAGATAAATTTATCGGCGATTGCATTATGGCAGTCTTTAAAGGCACTTATCATCTTGACAGGGCAATAGATGCCTCCCTTGCCATTAAAAAAGCTATTGATGTATTACCTGAAGAAGTGGGTTTTTCACCAAAAGTTTCCATAGGCATTAATAGTGGAGAAATGATATCCGGAAATATTGGTTCTGCTACTTTAAAGCGCCTCGACTTTACCGTTATCGGAGATACGGTAAATACGGCACAACGCCTGCAAGCTATAGCCGGGAAAAACCAGGTAATCATCACGGAAGATTGCTATGAAAAAGTAAAACAATCTTTCAATTGCCAGAAAATTGGCCCCTCATCATTAAAAAATAAGACCGCGGAAGTAATGCTTTATGAAGTATTGAACTAAAGGGTTTATGGTAAATACACTACATGCAGTTTGAAAAAGCGTATAATTTTCTAATAATACAACTTGATAAGGGTTTGCCTTCCTATACCACTTATCATAATACCCAGCACACAAAAAATGTGATCAATGCGGCATCTTACCTTGCTGATTTGGAAAATGTAACCGGCGATGACCGCACTATGTTATTGACTGCAGCTCTTTTTCATGATGCCGGTTTTTTACAAAATTATCATAATCATGAGAGCATATCCTGCCAGGTTGCTAAAAAACACTTGCCGGATTTTGAATATTCCCCGGAACAAATAGACATTATTTGCAACATGATTATGGCTACTCAATTGCCTCAATCGCCTACCAATCATTTAAGCCAGATTATTTGTGATGCAGACCTCTTTTATTTGGGAACGGATGAATATGAAGAATATTCCCATAAATTATTTCTTGAATTTAAAAGAAATGGAATTGTGACTACCTATACGGAATGGATTATGAAGCAAATTGAATTCATTTCTGCGCATCATTATTTTACAAAATCCGCCTCATCAGAATTAGAAAATAAAAAACAGGAGACCCTGAAAAAATTAAAATTTATTTTAACTAAATCATTACCCAAAAAGCAAAAGGTCAACCTTCAAGAAATGATCCAGGATGCAATCCTGAATATTTTGGGCGTTTTTATTGCGGGGATAGCCTTAAAATATTTTTTAGTCCCCAACCAGTTTTTCGATGGCGGCATTACCGGGCTCTCCTTATTGCTGCATGAACTGTATCATTTTAACTTATCCGGGCTGGTAATACTTCTAAATATTCCTTTAATCATTTTGAGTTATTTTACCCTAGGGCAGAAATTTGCCATCCGTATTTTTACAAGTGTTGTGTTATTTGGAGCCTGTCTCTACCTGATACCTACAATGGCTATAACACATGATAAACTCCTGGTCTCCGTTTTTGGGGGCATCTTTCTGGGATTGGGTATAGGACTTGTCATGCGTGCAGGCGCTGCTTTAGACGGTATTGAAGTGCTGGCCCTCTATACGTTAAAACGAACTTCATTTACCATCACTGAAATAATTTTGGGATTGAATATCCTGATTTTCACAGTTGCTGCCTTTGAATTTGGAATTGAGACCTCTTTATATTCCATCCTTACTTATTTTGCTGCTACACGTACTATTGATTATGTAGTAGAAGGAATTCAGGCTTATACCGGCGTAACAATCATTTCCGGAAAAAGCGAAGCCATCAAATATGAATTGGTGAATAAGCTTGGGCGCGGCATCACCATATATAAAGGGGAAAGAGGTTTTTTACCCGGGAAATTTGAAGTGAGCGCAGATGTAGATATTATTTTTACGGTTATTACCCGTATGGAATTGCGAAAACTAAAAAATCTTGTATATGAAGTTGATTCCAGGGCCTTTGTCTATGCAAATACAATTAAGGAAGCATCCGGTGGTATTTTAACCAGGAGGCACACGCATTAAATTCTTATACAAGATTATTTCAGCAGTATTTTCCTGAATTATTGCTTTTCTTCATCTACAAAAATTTCTCAACTTTCTTTTTCTTACCTCATTTAATCAAATGTCTTTGCATCTTTTCACTCTGCATAGGATCAAAGCACATAAAATCATGTCTTTATTGAAAGGGATCATTCATTGAAAAAAAGTAAATATTTGATCAAAAGATCTACTTTTATAATCCAAAACAAATATGCCATGAAAAAAATACTCATTTCTATTCTGGCAATAGTTGTCATTGCCATTATTTGTGGATTGATTTATGTGAAATATTTTTTGCCGAATGTAGGTGCTCCTGAAGATATCACATTGAATACTTCTATGGAACACATTCAACATGGAGCTTACTTGGCAAACCATGTTACTGTTTGTATGGATTGCCATTCCACCAGGGACTGGACTAAATTTTCAGGACCACTTATACCGGGTACTTTAGGAAAAGGTGGCGCCTATTTTGGACATGAGGCATCATTCCCGGGAAATTTTTATTCAAAAAATATTACGCCTGCTGGTATAAAAGATTGGACCAATGGTGAAATATTCAGGACCATTACTACCGGAGTCAATAAAAAAGGGGAAGCCCTTTTCCCGGTAATGCCATATGCAAATTATGGAAAGATGGATCGGGAAGATGTCATGGATATTATCGCGTATATTCGGAGCCTTGCTCCCATTGAAAATGCTGTTCCGGTACGCTCTATTGATTTTCCAATGAATTTTATTGTGAATACAATTCCCAAAAAAGCAACATTTACTAAAAGGCCTCCCGCCTCGGACTCCATTTCTTATGGCGCTTATCTAACCAATGCCGCCAGTTGTATAGATTGTCATACACCCTTTGAAAAAGGCAAATTAGTAATGGAATTATCCTTCAGTGGAGGAAGAGAATTTAAAATGCCCAATGGCTTACTTAAATCAGCAAATATTACGCCTGATCAAAATACCGGAATTGGAAATTGGAGTGAAAATGATTTCGTATCCAGATTTAAATCATATTCCAATCCTGCCAATGTTCGCGAGATGACTCCCAAAGAAATAAATACGGTTATGCCCTGGACAATGTATAGTGGTATGGATAGTTCAGATTTACGTTCTATTTATCAATACCTGAAAACGCTTAAGCCCATTAGTCATAAAATAGATCATTTTACATATCAGTAAGCTTAACGAGTGGCATTCACTTTATAAGCTACTTTATGAATCTTGTCTGCGGTGATGAGTTCTTTATGAAGATTATCTAAAATACCATTGACAAAATGCCCGCTTTGTAGAGTGCTATATTCTTTGGCAATATCTATATATTCATTAATAGTGACTTTCGTGGGGATACTTTCAAAAAATAAAAACTCCGCTATTCCCATTTGCATGATGATCATATCCAGTAATGCAATTCTTTCCACATCCCAATTCTTTAACTTTGGAGTAATCATACTTTTTAAGTATGTCCCTTTTTCCAGAACGGTTAATAAAAGCGATTCTCCAAAAATGGCTTTTTCCGTAGATATAAATGCTTCATAAGAAAAACTCCCCGGCTTTTGAAGATTATTTAAAACAAGTTTATTCATCATTTCAGCATCATCCTGCCAATTGGTAAAGTATTCTTCCAATACAGCAATGACATCTTCATTAGGTAGCATTAAATCTGTAAAAATATATTTGATAATATCTCTTTCTGCCGGCTTATTGCGCGATGCATCTTTGATGTATTCCAAATAAATGGGTGATACAGCCAACCCCCGGAATACTTTTTTCACTACAGCAGCAGTTGCCGGAAAATAACTATCAAATTTCTCTGTTCCTTCCTTAAAAAAAGGAGACTCTAATATTTTCCATAAGAAGTCATTACCGGATATTTTAATATTTACTTCCAGGTCTTCTTTGGTTGGCAGATTTTTGCCGGCACGTATAGAAGCCTCTTTCTCAGCATATCGCATGATTTCCGTAAGTACATAAAAGAGGTATAAATATAATTGATGAGATTCCGCAAATTTTTTCCTGAGTTGTTCTACAGATTTTTCAGTACCGGCTAACCCGGGTGCATATAAGGCCTGCATTACTTTTATGCGGATATTTCTTCTGGTGATCATGTTAAAGAACGTTGAAGCCGCGAAGATAAAAGAAAATATTTACCCACCTTTTATTGCAAGAAAAAAATAAACCCGGTTTATTTTAAAACCGGGTTATTCCTGTATTCACGCAATAAGATTATTTCACATCAATCGTAATGGAAGAAGCAAGCTGACTTCCATAAGACCGGTGAGCGCCATCAGCAAATTGTAAAGTCAAAACATGCTTGCCGGGTGGCAAAGTTATTTCTGTTTCCGTTTGTCCTTTACCAAAATGCATATGTTGAGCATCTGTAGGAATCACCTGGCCTGCAACCATTGAGTCGCCAACATCAATAAGGAGATGGTGATGACCAAAGCCTTCCTGGATATCTCCTGCAGGTTGGATAGCAATGCCACTTACGCCCATTTCAATTTTAATGGGTGAAGTAACGGTTGCACCATTTTTGAGGTTTTTAAAGAATACTTTAGCGCCGGCAGGCACTGCGGGCAGTGCTTTTAAAGCAGTGGTTGTATCCATGGTCATGTTATGTGATGTATCTGTCATGGTAGCCACTGTATCAGTTGTTGATGCAGAATTTCCCCCGGAGTTACAAGCCAGGAAACCGGAAAGTATTATGGTTCCCAGCCATTTTAAATTTTTCATTTTTAAATATTTAAGTTGAATGGAATAGGTGATAAAGGTCGTAAATTTTGAAGGAAAGTTGCTGTTAACTAAAAGTAATAGCGTTAAATTTTAATCATCACGATTATATTGAGAAAATGATGCTTTTCCTGTATAATCAAATAGGATTGCCTCAGACCGTGCATTTAGCAGCCTTTAAAATCTTTGAATGATATGATATGACTTTCATTTATGCTCCTCATTATTTTTGCTTATTTGCTTTTAACAATTTTCTTTTTGCCATAATTTTTATATTCGCCGCCAAACAAAAAGTGCATGAAGAAATTTTTAATCGCTTCTAATATTGTTTTAATTGCAGCAGTAGCTTTTCTCTTCTACCGCTCTTATCAGTCCGTTCAGCCGAATAGCCCGGAGGTCAGCTCGCATAATACAGGCGATAGTATTCATGGAAAAATTGCCTATTTTGATCTTGATTCTCTTCAAAATCAATATCAATATTTTATTGAGGTTCGGGATTACCTCAAAGGAAAAGATGATGCCAATACAAAAGAATTAAACAGGTTGAGGAATAATTACATGAGTAAATTGAAAGAGTACAATCAAAAAGGCCCAAGTCTATCCCAGGCTGAGCAAGGCCAATATCAACAAGATCTTTTGCAAATGCAAAATGACTATCAGGCCAAAGAACAAAGCGTGAGCCAGGAGATGCAGGCAGAAGCAATGGAAAAGATGCAGGGCGTAAAACAAAAAATTCAGGATTTCCTCAAATCCTATAGTCAGAATAAAGGCTATGCATATATTTTTGCTTCCAATGACAACGACTATCTTTATTATAAGGACACCATCAATAATATCACAAAAGATATCGTTGTCAAACTCAATGATGAATATAAGAGTTCCAAGAAAAAATAACTGTTTTTTTTAAATTTCACTTATCTTCAAATCCCGTTTTACAAAACCGGGATTTTTTTTCCTTTATCAATTCAAAAACCAACACTTTTCATGAACCCAATTAAAAATGAATTCAAGCCTTCTCTTGGGCTAATTGACGGAACCATGATTGTAGCCGGATCCATGATTGGCTCCGGGATTTTTATTGTAAGTACTGATATTTCCAGAAATGTAGGAAGCGCCGGATGGTTGATTATTGTTTGGCTGATCACTGCATTAATGACCATAATGGCTGCGGTAAGCTATGGCGAATTAAGTGGTATGTATCCTAAAGCGGGAGGGCAATATGTTTATTTAAAAGAAGCTTTCAATCCACTTGCCGGATTTTTATATGGATGGAGTTCATTTACAGTTATTCAAACAGCTACTATTGCCGCTGTGGGTGTGGCTTTCAGTCGTTTTACCGCATACCTTGTACCGGAGGTGGGTGAAAATAATATTATTTTTACACTGGGCCATTTGAATATTTCAGCTGCACAATTATTGGCTATTGCCCTGATTGTATTTTTGACCTATACCAATACCCGTGGCATCAAAGGAGGAAAAATTATCCAAAATGTTTTTACCACCGTAAAACTCTTATCCTTATTTGGCCTTATCGTTGCCGGATTTTTATTTGTTAAACACAGTTTTTGGAGTGAAAACTGGCAGACCGGGTTCAATGCCATGCAATTGGAAAAAGCAAATGGCTCCTTTGTTTTGCATGGAAACTGGTTACCCATAGGTGGAACCGTATTAATTGGAGCCGTGGCTGCTTCTATGGTTGGGTCTTTATTCAGTAGCGATGCCTGGAATAATGTCACTTTTATTGCGGGAGAAATAAAAAATCCAAAAAGAAATATTGGTTTGAGTCTTTTCTTAGGTACCCTCATTGTATCCCTTGTTTATATTACAATGAACCTCATGTATCTCAATGCACTCTCTTTGGACCAGATTGCTTATCCCGAAGGAGACCGTGTGGCTGTGGCTGCTTCAACAGCCGTTTTTGGAAGTGCCGGCGCCATTGTCATTGCGGTGATGATTATGATTTCAACCTTTGGTTGTAATAATGGATTAATATTGGCCGGCGCTCGTGTATATTATACAATGGCACAGGATGGGCTGTTTTTTAAACAAGCTGCCAGGCTTAATAAAAATACGGTACCCCAATGGGCACTTTGGGCCCAATGTTGTGTAGCTTGTATCTTATGCCTTAGTGGTGGTTACAATGATCTGCTGGATATGATTGCCTTTGTAGTAGTATTATTTTATGTCCTCACCATTATTGGTATTTTTGTATTAAGGGCAAAAGCACCTAATGCCGAGAGGCCATATAAAGCATTTGCCTACCCCATATTACCTGGGTTGTATATTTTATTAGGTATCATTTTTTGTGTATTCCTCTTAATTTTCAAACCGGCATATACTTTATGGGGTTTAGGAATTGTACTGGCCGGTATCCCGGTGTACTTTATTGCAATTTCATCAGGCAAAAAAAGCACAGGTACCAATCATGAATAAATTTGATTTGTTATTTTCCGGTTTTGAAACTTTACCGGTGGTCGTTGTAGGTGATATCATGCTGGATACTTATCAGTGGGGAAATGTAGAACGTATCTCCCCTGAGGCCCCGGTACCCATACTTTCCCATACACATACGGAATACCGCATTGGCGGCGCAGGTAATGTGGCCTTAAATACGGTGGCACTCGGCGCTTCCACTACTTTGTTTTCTGTAATTGGTAAAGATGCAACCGGCGATATGTTGCTGAAAATTTTAGAAAAAGAAAATATCCAAACGCAACATATTATTCGCAGTTCTGGTCGGCCTACTACCAATAAAATTCGGATCATGAGCCGCAATCAGCAAATGATGCGTATAGATGAAGAAATAAAAGATGATATAGACGCAGATTTGGAAAATGAATTCATTGAAAATTTTAAATCATTCATCACGTCAAACAACATTGCTGTTGTCATTTTTGAAGATTATAATAAAGGGGTGCTAACAAAGAATTGTATTGGTGAAATGTTGACCTTCTGCAATGAAAAAAAAATCCTTACAGCAGTAGATCCCAAGCATAAAAACTTTTTTGAATATAAACATACCGGCATTTTTAAACCCAATCTGAAAGAAGTGAAGGAGGCACTTCATATCCTGGAAGAAAAAATGGACATCCATAGTTTTCAAAAAGTACATGATCAGTTGCAAAAAATTATTTCCAATAAAATTTCATTGATCACTTTATCAGAAAAAGGCATCTTTGCACAAAGTGATCAAGGAAGTGAAATCATTCCATCATATAACCGAGATATTGCAGATGTAAGTGGTGCTGGTGATACGGTTATTGCAGTAGCTTCCCTGGTTTATGCTGTTTCAGGTGATATGATGTTAGCGGCAAAGATTGCAAATATTGCCGGCGGCTTAGTATGTGAAGAAGCCGGAACTGTGGCAATAAGTAAAAAAAGATTACAGGAAGAATGTTTGAGATTATTATAAAAATGATGATTGAAAAATAAATGACAATGGGAAAATTTACAATGGCCATACATGGTGGCGCAGGAACAATTCTTAAAGAAGATATGACTCCGGAACTCGAAGAAGCCTATTTAAGAGGCCTCAAAGCTGCTCTGGATGCAGGTTATGCAGTATTGGAAGAAGGCGGCTCTTCGGTAAATGCCGTAAAAGCAGCCATTGTAATTCTTGAAGACAATATGCTTTTTAATGCAGGCAGAGGATCTGTTTTTACAAAAAAAGGACTTCAGGAAATGGATGCAGCTATTATGGATGGCCAGAGCCTATCTGCCGGAGCAGTTTGCGGCGTACGTAATGTACGCAATCCAATAGAACTGGCCGAAGAAGTGATGCTTCATAGTAATCATATTTTTCTGAGTGGAAAAGGAGCCAATGACTTTGCCATTAAGCAAGGCATTAAATTAGAACCGGATGAATACTTCTTTTCCCAGTTCCGTTATGATCAATGGAAAGAAATCAGGGACTCTGATAATTACTCCTTAGATCATACCCACCAACGATTGGATGAACTGTTACGTGAAAAAAAATTTGGTACTGTTGGCGCTGTTGCCTGTGATGATAAAGGAAATGTAGCTGCAGGTACCAGTACCGGTGGAATGACAAATAAAAAATATGGCAGAATAGGTGATAGCCCCTTGATTGGCGCAGGAACGTATGCCAATAATAATACATGTGCCATTAGTTGTACAGGGCATGGTGAAAGATTTATTCAAGTCGTCGCCGCCTATGATGTGAGTTGCCTGATGGAATATAAAGGCATGAGCTTGCAGGATGCCATGACCATAGTTGTGAAAGATAAATTGGTAAAAATAGATGGAGAAGGTGGTATGATCGGTGTGGATGGAAAAGGAAATGCAGCATTGATTTTCAATTGTGCCGGCATGTATCGCGCCTTTAGAAATAATGAAGGATCGGAAAGTATTTCTATTTATGAAGAATAAAAATACGCTGTAATGAAAAAAATTGCGGTCATCGTAGCGGGTGGATCAGGGTTGAGGATGGGTTCTGATAAGCCAAAACAATTTTTAGCATTACAACATAAAACCATCCTTTGGCATTCTGTGAATGCTTTTTTTAAAGCCATTCCTCAAATTGAAATAATATTGGTCTGCCCAAAAGATTTTGTGGAAGAAACAAAAATGGCCCTGTCAGATTTTGACTCTCAGAAAATACAAATCACCATAGGCGGAGCTACCCGATTTGATTCAGTAAAAGCCGGCCTATCATGCATCCACGACAAATCTGTAATTTTCGTTCATGATGCAGTTAGATGCCTGGTTTCAACAGACCTTATTTTAAGGTGTGAAGGAGATGCATTAAAATATGGGAGCGCTATTCCGGCAATATCGGCAACAGACAGTATGCGTATTTTTCAAAATGGGAAATTTGTTCCCGCTAACAGGGAAAATATCAAAGTCATACAAACGCCCCAGGTTTTTCTCAGCGAAATCCTTTTACCGGCTTATGCGCAGGAATACAAAGAAAGTTTCACCGATGAAGCATCCGTAGTAGAGTCAGCCGGAGGAGAGATATTTTTAACTGAAGGCGATTTTGAAAATATTAAAATTACCCGGCCCACAGACTTGCTTTTAGCACAAAAAATACTGGAGCATCGTCAATAAAAGGGTTATGCAAAATGCTGCTGAGAAATAACTTCAAGAAGCCTGTTTTGCAGTGAAATAATAAATTTTGCCACATATTTTGTTTTCTCACTAACTGCTTTTACCTTTGCCGTCCGAAAAATTAAAGGTTTAGCATGCCAACAATACAACAATTAGTTAGAAAAGGCCGTACCATCATTAGAGCCAAGAGCAAATCAAGAGCGCTTGATTCCTGCCCTCAACGCAGAGGCGTTTGCACCAGGGTTTATACAACTACACCCAAAAAACCGAATTCTGCATTGAGAAAAGTGGCCAAAGTAAGGCTTACCAATAAAATTGAAGTCATTGCATATATTCCGGGTGAAGGTCATAATTTACAGGAACACTCCATCGTTCTTATTCGTGGAGGCCGTGTGAAAGATTTACCCGGTGTACGTTATCATATTGTTCGTGGAAGTCTGGATACTGCCGGCGTGAAAGACCGTAAACAAAGCCGTTCAAAATACGGTACTAAGAAAGAAAAAGCAAAGAAAAAATAATTCGTCAATTAATTTATTTGAAATATGCGTAAAGCGCAAGCCAAAAAATTACCCTTAGCACCAGATGACAGGTACAATGATAAACTGGTAACCCGTTTCATTAATAATATGATGTGGGATGGTAAGAAAAGTACAGCCATCAATTCGTTTTATAATGCCTTGGATAAGATTACCAAACAAGGTGGAGAAGATGGATATGAAGTTTGGAAAAAAGCATTGGCTAATGTAACACCTTCCGTAGAAGTACGTAGCCGTCGTATTGGCGGTGCTACATTCCAGATCCCAACAGAAGTTCGTGCTGACCGGAAAATTTCATTATGTATGAAATGGATCATCCGTTATAGCCGTGAACGCAATGGACGTACCATGTCTGATAAACTGGCAAATGAATTGATAGCGGCAAGTAAAGGAGAGGGCGCCGCTTTTAAAAAGAAAGAAGATACACACAGAATGGCAGAAGCCAATAAAGCATTCTCTCATTTCCGTATATAAGTTATTATCAAAAGTTTCAGGTAAAAGCCCGCTCATCAGCGGGTTTTTTTATTTAGAATCAAAAATGTAAGACTGTTTCATATCTATAAAAAATAATTGATATAGCCTGTCATTTTACATTTATTTTAATTACCTTTGCGCCGCTAAAAATACAAATGAGGTGTCATAAAAAAGCAAACACCGGGTATGAATTAGCATATATGAGGGTAACAACATCAATACATATAATCATCCTTAATTAAAGGATATTTTCTTTTTCATACACACAAAAATCCCCTCCGGGAAGGCTTAAATTCAAAAATAAAATTACAAATGGCAGATCTCAAGTTACAAAGAAATTTTGGTATTGCGGCGCATATTGATGCCGGTAAAACCACTACTACAGAACGTATTTTACGCTATACGGGCATGATTCACAAAATAGGTGAAGTACATGATGGCGCAGCTACAACAGACTGGATGGAGCAGGAAAAAGAACGCGGCATTACGATCACTTCAGCAGCAGTTAGCTGCCAATGGAATTTTCCAACAGTGAATGGAAAATCAGATGCCAATACGAAAAGTTATTATTTCAATATCATTGATACACCCGGACACGTAGATTTCACAGTGGAAGTGGAACGCTCAATGCGCGTTTTGGATGGCCTGATTGCTTTATTCTCTGCTGTAGATGGCGTAGAACCTCAGAGTGAGACTGTGTGGCGCCAGGCTAATCGCTATAAAGTTCCACGTATTGGATTTGTCAATAAAATGGACCGCGCAGGTGCTGATTTCTTAAATGTTGTAAAACAGGTTAAAGAAATGCTGGGTGCTAAAGCGGTTCCTTTACAATTACCTATTGGTGCAGAGGATCATTTTAAGGGTGTTGTTGATCTTATTACTCTTAAAGGTATTATTTGGGATGAAGCTACAGAGGGTATGACATACCAGGAAGTGCCTATCCCGGATGATATGAAAGAGGATGTGGAATTCTGGCGCCAAAACCTGGTGGAAGCCGTAGCTGAATACGATGATCACCTCATGGAAAAATTTTTTGATGATCCCAATAGTATCTCAGAACAAGAATTGCATGATGCCATTCGTAAAGCTACGATTGACATGAGTATTGTACCCATGATGTGTGGTTCTTCCTTTAAAAATAAAGGCGTACAAACAGCGCTGGATGCCGTTTGCCGTTACCTTCCATCACCCAAAGATATTGATGCTGTTACTGGTACAAATCCGGATACAGGAGAAGAAGTACTCCGTAAGCCTGATGCAAAGGAACCATTTTCCGCATTGGCTTTTAAAATTATGACCGATCCTTTTGTTGGCCGATTGGCCTTCTTCCGTTGTTATTCCGGGCATCTGGATGCCGGAAGTTATGTGCGGAATATGAGAAGTGGAAAAAATGAGCGCATTAGTCGTATCATGAAAATGTTTGCTAATAAACAAAATCCTATTGACTTTATTGAGGCAGGTGATATTGCTGCAGCCGTAGGTTTTAAGGAAATCAAAACGGGTGATACTCTCTGTGATGAAAATCATCCCATTGTATTGGAAAATATGTTTATCCCGGAACCGGTGATTTCTGTGGCAGTAGAACCAAAAACACAGGCAGATGTGGATAAGATGGGAATGGCTATTGCTAAATTGGTAGAAGAAGATCCTACCCTTCGTGTAAAAACAGATGAAGATACCGGACAAACAATACTTTCCGGTATGGGAGAATTGCACCTGGAAATTATTGTGGACAGGATGCGTAGAGAATTCAAGGTTGAAATTAATCAGGGTAATCCACAGGTTGCCTATAAAGAAGCATTTGGGAAAGCGATTGAACACCGTGAGGTACTGAAAAAACAAACCGGAGGTCGTGGTAAATTTGCAGATATTCAATTCGAAATAGGGCCTGCAGACGAAGAATGGCTGAAAGAAAACCCGGGTAAACACTTTCAATTTAAAAATGATATTTTCGGTGGTTCTATTCCAAAAGAATTTGTACCTGCCATTCAAAAAGGTTTTGAAACTTCTATGACCACAGGCGTACTGGCGGGTTACCCGATGGAGTCCATGAAAGTACGCATATTTGATGGCAGCTTCCACCAGGTGGATTCAGACTCTATGAGTTTTGAATTGTGTGCCAAAGGCGGCTTCCGTGAAGCAGGAAAAAAAGCGAAACCTACCTTACTTGAACCAATCATGAAAGTTGAAGTAGTCACTCCGGATCAATATATGGGGGATGTAACAGGTGACTTGAATCGTCGCCGGGGTATGCTGGAAGGAATGGATAGCCGAGGTAATGCACAAGTGATTAAAGCTAAAGTTCCTTTGAGTGAAATGTTTGGTTATGTAACTCAACTTCGTTCTTTATCCAGTGGTCGTGCTACTTCCACTATGGAATTTTCGCACTACTCTCCTGCACCAACAAATATTGCAGAAGAAGTGATTGCAAAAAGTAAAGGAAAAATGAAAATAGAAGAATAATATTAATCTTTTAAAAAAAAGCCTCAACTAAGTTGAGGCTTTTTTTTGTACAACTCCTGCTTTGAATGCTCTCAAATATTTGCCTTGATTTTTTACATCCTGTCCTGTCAGGTATTACATCTTTTTAAAATAACCAGATAAATAATTATTTAAACCCCGGTGGATTATCAATTGCCGATTCTATGTCTCTGAAACTATACCGAAATTCATAAGGTTCACCGGCATTATTAAGTACTCCTCCATCTCTCTGGGTTGGCGCTGTTGCTTTAAGTACAATGCCATTGCCATAAGTTTCGTCATGAATAATTTGAAAACTGTAAGTGGTTTTTTCCAATTTGTATTCAGCTGATTTAATAAATTTGCCCCATTTATTGGTTTGTGTACCTTCCTTACTCCACCATTCACTCTTCCCTTTTTGTGCTGTTAGCGTTAATTGGTTACCATTTACAGAATAGGACCCTTTTTCATAAGCATATAATATTTCTTTCATGGTAGTAACCCAATATTTTTTCCGGTATAAATAAGTTCCATCAGGAAAAAACTGGTATTCCTTATTTCGATAACCGCCTGTTGAATTTCTTGCACCGGCATAATTGCTATTATATGGATTGGAAGCTAATCCAGGGTTATAATCGATCCACAAAACTGCAATTTTATTATTAGCAGCTACATTCGGTGAACTTGCTATAGAAGTATTATTACCTGCAGCGTTTTTGGTAGATGAATTGGCGGCAGAAACACCCTGTTAGTCTGCATTCCATGCTTTAAAACCTGGCGGATTATCTATTTTTGAAACACCGTCATCCCATTTTTTATAGGAAAAACTGTTTGGCCCATTATAGGTTCCATCTCTTTCAGTTGTTTTTTTAGAATCCAGCAGTAATGCATAATCATTACTACCTGAATAGTATTTTACTTCAAAAGTGTAAGTCACTTTTTCTGCTTTATAGGTAGAAGATTTTAACCTGCTTCCCCAAAGTGATGTATTGTTGTCTTTTTTACTCCACCATTCGCCCATGCCTTTCTGCGGAGTTATAGTGATTTGATTGCCTTGTATCGTGTAGTTACCGGTTTCATAAACAAAGAGTATTTCTTTCATATATGCTGACCAGTTCTTCACCCTGAAAATATAAGTTCCATTTTCATTGAATAAATATTCTCTTCTGAAATAACCAGCAGTGTATTGTGGATATCCATTGGCGTAGCCACTTGTTTCTAAAAGATTATTAACCCACAGGCCTGCTATACTGCTGTTGCCATTTGTTGATTGATTTGTATTATTGGATTGATTACTATTTACTTTTTTTAACTCTAATGAACTGATAAACGCCATAATCTCATCCTGGTATTTATTGGTATTGGTCATGATTACCACATTGGCCATTTTGCCATTACCAGTTGCTGTTATCAATGTTACAAATCCTTTGGTGGCGCCATCGGTATAATTTGCGTGACCTGATAATACTTCCCAACCTTTTTCAATATTCATATCAGACATCGTTGGCGCCTCCGAAACTTTTACTGTTCCTTTTACCAGGTTTTCCCAACTGCTATTAAAATTATCATTGGCTGAAGCATTGGATGCGACTGAGCGAACAATTACCATAGCGGCATAACTACCCTTACCATCGTCTTTGATAGAGAGCTGCACTCCATTTTCCGTTACTGTTTTATCCCAGCCCTGGGGCATGGTATAGTTTACTACATCGAAGGTGTCTTTTTGTGCATTTGATTGAGTAGCTATGGCTGTAAGCATCATCAAAAAAATAATAGATTTCATTTTACCTATTTATGATGTAAAAATAAATGGTGTTGAAAGCAGGTGGTATCATTAAAAAAGATGATTTTTTATTTACCTCAATAAATTTTTAAGTGCATTAAAATCAAACTTTTCACTAAAATTATTCATAAGATTTAGTGAAACAGGCATACTCACATATCTGAAAGCTACCGTCATCAATTGAGGTGCGGCAGCGCCAGCCTTACTGGGAGTGAAATAGTCAGGGTTTATTTTATAGAGTGGTTGGCTATTTTTTTCGCCGTCATAAAATTTCCAAAAGCGGTTGTAGTTGATCCTTTCTTTTAGTTGTGCTTTATAGTTTTGGGCATTATCTTCTATACGGTTTATTACAGCCTGTTTCATTAGCCACTCTTCTTTATTTTCGCTTAATACTTTTTTTACAATAGCAATTTTATCGGCTACATCTGCCTCCCAGTTCCCATAATTTCGTTCAATGGACTTATTGTGGTTGGAGGTTAATTCTGTAATCAATTTTGGAAAATAAAGTTTTTCCCTTTCATAATATTCCAACAGGCTTTGCAAATATTCTTTTCTGCTTACCGGTACTAAAACGGGCATATCTTTTTTCTTTACAAACCAGTACCGGTAAATGAAATTGTTACGGTTGTTTGGTTTAATATCTTTTTCGGCAACATCCTGAAAATATCCTTCACCTGAATTGATAGCCTGAATGAGCTGCGCACTATTGCAGGAGAAATAATTAAACAAACTAATCAAGGGGTCATTTACATTTACTGATTTATGGTTTTTCCAATCCTTGAATTGAAATCCAAAATCATACTCACCCATGCTGCTGCCAAAAGGATAATCTAAAAAACGATTGAGGGTGTTGGTAGGGATGGCATTAACATAAATACGCAAAATAGTTCCTGCCTCATCGTTTCTTTTAAGCTTGCCATTCAAACAAAAATACTCATGCAGCGAAGACTCAAAATTGTACTGGGCCAATTTTACATTGCTATAATTGCCATATCCTTTGGTTGCATAGTAGTTCTCCCAATTACCACCGGTTAGATTAAAACCTGCATGACTTTGTGCTTCAATTTTTTCAATTTGGTTCAGCGTTTGCTTAGCCAAAGCCTTATCTGCTGCCGTGGTCAAATTATTAAAATATTCGGCTCTAACTGCGGGCCAGGGATATTGTGCTGCAGTTTGATATTTTCCCGGAACAGATGCAAGATCGTTTGAAGTTTTGCAATCCTGAGCAAAAGCGCCCTGAATTAGTAAAAGAGTAGTAAACGTAATGATCATTATCTTTTTAGTCATGATTACTTATTTTAGTTTGGAGTGTTTACAAAAATATTAGTGGATGAATTTCCGGATATTAAGCTCATCCTGCCATCCACGCCAATTTCTATGCCCTTGTCGCTGAGTTGAGCATCACCCATGCCGGGTTGATTTTTATCTCCACCATTCGCATCCTTAATGTGTACATCAAATCTGTCTATGATGTTTGATTTAATTTCTACCGATGCTTTTCCTGTTACATACACATCTTCTACACCACGGCCAGTAAACTCTACACCAACACCTGCTTTAACATTGGCGCCTATTTGAATGGGGCCTTTTTTTACGGAACCGCCTATATTGATAGCAGTTGCTTCTACTGTGCCTTTTACAAAACGGGTTTTAGCATTGTTATCCATATAAAATTTGAAATCCCCTTTTAGTTTGCCGGCATCAAATTCTATACGGGACCAACCACATTCAAATATTTGTTTACAAACCCCAAAGTCCAGCGTACTAACATAACTGCAATGCATTTCATCAAAATCAGCCAGTTTATAGCGGCTTTCCTTTTTCTGTTGTGGCGTGCAATCGCCATACAGGTTGGTGGATATATACCTGGTGTTACCCAATGCACTTAGCCATTCTTTTTTAGCGGCTATTTTGGTAGCTTCAAAGGCCGAAGCATCTTGTGTGAATTGCTTCCAATACAATTCTTCGCTTAGCTTTAATCTTAATTGGTGCAGGTAATTTTTGTAGGCTTCTTCAAGCGGCTTATTGTAGGTTGCATACACCCACTCACTGTAAATCTGCTGCACTTTGCAATTATCAAACCCAATATCTTCCCCCTTCTTAGCCAGCTCAGATTCCTGGTCGGCCTTAATGCTGTTTTCCTTTTCAATCTTTTTTCGTTGAAGCTGATTCTTTGCTGTAAAATCTTTTCTTAATGAGTCAATCAAAGCTTTTGCTTTTTTAAGGCGATATGCTACACCTCCATCTTTATTCATGTCTTGCAGGTTTTTTTCGGCCACTGTTCTATATATATTTTCAGTAGTAACCGAACCTGCATTCATTTTACTGATATCAGTTGCTGTCTTATTATTGATTTTTTTATATGCCTCCGCTGCATTTTTTGCCATCTCCTGCTGGTACGGAATAAGATCTTTTCCTAATTGCAGGTTTCTTTCGCTTATCTGTTGTTGATAAGCATCCCAATCGGCTTTAACCTTTAGTTCCTCTTCATAAGAATTGGGGACATCAGGACGCATAAAATTTTGCAAGCCCAATGGATTAGGGTCAGGACGAAAAGGAATACGCATATCACTTCCTTTTACTTTATATCCCATCTTTCGTAGCATATTTATTTTATCTGTTGAAAAACTATACGCAAGGGAGTTCTTCATTTTTTCAATAGCAGTGTTTGTATTGCCCCTGCTTTGCTGAATCAGGCATTGGGTGTAGTTTGCCTGTGGATGATAGGCAAATGCTTTTACTACCTTATCTAATTGTGCATTGGCTTTGTCGGTTTCACCCAAATAAAACCAAGCCTGCCCAAGGTTATTAAGGATGGTGGTATTGTCGGGATATTGTGTATTAAGATATTCCAGCAGTGGAATAGCTTTGTGGGGTGCGCCACTCATACTTAGCATGGCTGCAAAGTTGCTTAGCAAGTCTGCATCAGCTACGTTGTCTGTACAAGCTTTCCCTATTACCAGCACTGCTAATTCCAATTGCCCTGTGGTCCAGATTCCTACGGCAGTGTTGCCTATTGCTTCGGGAGAAAATTTATTGTTTTTAAAGTCGGTATAAATGCTTTGTGCTGCCTGCTTTGCATCGCCTGAAATTCCTTTATCAATATACTCGTTTAATGATTTTATGTAAGACGGCAGCATTGCGGCAGTTAATGTTATTTTGGGAATGGCAGCAATAAGCTTCATGTTTTTTGAAGGTACACTATAAGCATCGCTCCCTACGGCTGCTTTAATATCGGCATCAGTATATCCGGTTGGCTTTGAAGGCACAGATGTTGACATACCCATCTGCTCCATCATCTTTTTTTGTTCGGGTGTAAGTTTATCCAACTGTTGCTGCGCCTGTTGTAACTTATCTTGTATCTCTTTGTTGGAAGTTGGGTTTTTTGACTGCGCCACAACGTTTGTTGCAAACAGCAAAGCAATAAATATGGCTAAATTGTATTTTCTCATTAATACTTTTTTATTCTAATAAAAATTTCGATAAAAGTATCAGTATTCAACAGCAGGGGCAATCATTAAAAAAGATGATTTTTTGAGTGGTTAGTTCAGCATCTTCCACAAGGCATCTAAATCAAAATTCTTTTCCCAATTATCGAAAAGCCTGGTTGAATAACCACAGTCTTTACCTCGTTCATATCGGAATTGCACTTCCATGAAAAGGGGTTTGGTTGTTTGGCCGTTATTGCTTTTACAATATTCAGGGTTTAGTACATACAAAGCGGTATTATAGTCATCTTCTGCATCATAAAATTTTCCCAGGCTTTCCAGGCGTTTGATTGCATCCGATGTTCTGTTGTTTTTTTCTACAACCGCTGGTTTGTTGAGCCATTCTGATTTTTGATTGGCCAACAGCATTTTTATTTTTTCCTTTTTTGCTTCGTATATTTTTGGATAAATTTTTTGATCCTCTTCCAGAATAGCTTTTTCTTTTTTTGCCCAGTCGTCAGTATTGGTTCCAATGTCTTTAAGTTGAAGTGCATTGTAATACTGAAAATTTGCTTTTTCTATTTCCAGGTATTCTAACATATCTTCTAAATATTGTTTTCTACTAACAGGAAGGAGTAGGGGAACTCCCGGTTTGGTGATTAGGTAGCGTCGGTCTATCCATTGGTAGGAATCTGCCGAACGAGTATCATACTTATCGCCTCTCAGCCAGTTTTCTGTATAACCATCGCCGTTAATTATTTTCAGAAAATCGGCATGGTTGTTTTTATAATCGCTGGAACGATTGGCCAGCATCATAGACTCTGAAATGTATTGGGAAACTTTGCTTGGATTGTTTTTTTTGTCGTTTTCAAAGTTTGGGCCGCTTTTCGCTTCTATAGGTATATCGTACCGAGATTTGCCATTAATGGTAAACTCCCCAATGCCGCCGGCTTTGGCACCTGTGGCAATGTAGGAATTAATATCTACCCGAAATACTGAAGTGTATTCATCTACAATTTTAGTAACATGTTCTTTTGCATGACATACTAACTTATAAATGCCTAACTGATACCCATACCTTGCATAAACAGCTTTTCCATAATCACTGTTTCCCCATCTTGCAAAACTTACCCTGGCAACACAGCCCGTCAAATTAAAATCTTTACGGCTTGCTTCTTCCAGCTTTTCAATGGCAATAAGGTTTTTCATCATGGCAGCCTTTTCAGCAGCTGTGCCTTTTAAATCGATGGGGCCATATTTAGGATTGGTATGATTGGTGTAAATGCCGGCAACAGCATCCGAGGTTTCATTGCAGGGAGTTAGGGGATCGGTAATTTTTTTTATTTGCGAAAAGCAAATGGAATGTGCAAATAGAAATAATAAAATGCTGATAGTATTTTTCACTGTTTTATATTTTAATTAGCTGTTTGTATTAATTTTTTAGGGCATTAAAAATTTGGCACTGTTACTGACCAGGGCTGACCTGTCTTTGAATCAAAGCCGTTAGTTGTACTATTAAGCAACTTCCCGTTTATATCATAATTATAATAAACCCAGCAAATTCGCTGTGGCTTTAGAGAAACGGTTGTTGCCATTACATTGTTGCAAGCTCTTGTATCGTTACAGGTAATTACCTGTGCACTTTCAAAATAGATTTTATATTTTATTTTGTTGTAGCCCTGGTTGTATGGGTTTTTCTCCAATACATCAATTTGACCCTGATTAATATTTTTTCCAATTTGAGTATGTGTTATAAAATCTGCACTGGCAGAGCAGGGCGAAAATTTGAAATTGACTGTTGTATTTTGATTTTGCCCGTTGGTACTAACTTCAATAATCTCCACTTGTTTTTCGTACATTCTGTAAGTAGAGTTGCCAACAAATTTGGTTGGATTAATGCTACCCAAAAATTTTCCGAAGGTCAGGTTTTGGCTATTACCATAAAATGAAAATAAAATGGATGCCATAATAATTGATAATACTTTTTTCATTGTAGTTATATTAAATTATTATTTTAAAAAATCGCTTCCAAAAGGTGTAAAGCCAGGCCCAGATGAGTTGAAACCGCCCCTTACACTTATTTCTGCCGAACCTAAATCGGCACTTGCACTGCCGCCCATTGGGCCACTTAATCCTGCACCTGCTGCACCTTTCACTATTAAATCAACAGGGTTTAAATTGCCGTCAAATTTTACGGTAGTTTCCACCGATGCACCAATGGAACCTTTAATGTTGCCCATTTTAAATTCTTTATCCTTGCCTGCTTTTACTGAAATGCTATGCTCGGTGTATTCACAGGTTACAGGGTCTGTACTGGCTTCATATTTAAATGACTCGGCTTTAAAATCGGCATATACCGACCATCCTTCACAATTCATTTTTGCACCCATTACCATTGCATCAAATCCAAAGTCAACTTCGCAATGTTCTCTTTCCCAGTCATGTATTTTTCCCCTATAATTATTGGCTTTTAAATAATCCTCACAGGGTTTCGATAGCCCTCCATCCACATGTGTTGGAAAAAGATGGTAAGCAAGATCGTACAGGTTTTTTAAATAGCTAACATAATATGCGTAGTTAACTGCAGTAGGGTCTTGCATGGACTGCATGACTATGGTATTCCAAAAAAGATATTCCTGCAAACGCTGGTTCAGCAGGTCTTCCATATTGTGGATATACTGATTATTGATTTCGGCAGATTTGCTCAACCATTTATTTTGCCTTGCAATTTTCAGTTCGCAAAGTTCTTTTTCAATTTCAACAGCACGTGCATTGGCTGCATCCTGGCCTTCACCATCTTTAAGTTTACTTTTTTCCATTGTCAATTCAGATATCTTATTATCATAATCAGTTTTCAAGCCCTGTTTCAGTTCATTCACTGCTTGTAACCGTTTTTCTGTTTCGGTTTTCATACGGTTGTAATACGACTTGCTGAATTTCGGATTGTCAATACTGGACAACATAACGGCTCCCTGTGCCAAAAAAGGATTTTTAAGCGAAGCTTTCATATCCTGCATAGATTTTTCAAATCCCGGCTTACCGGCATTGGCCATTACTTGCTGCATTTGCACCATTTTTTTTGTAGCATTTGCCTGCACCTGGTTTTCGTATTGTTTGTTTAACTGCTGCTGAGTTTTGTAAGTTGCATTGATGCTGGCATCAAAATCTCTGAAATAGGTTTCCACCTCATTGTCTCTTTGCACTGCTTCTTCATACGAAGCCGGAATGGGGGGTACAATAAAGCGTTTGATAACACTGTGGTCTTTATAAAATTGCTTAAAGCGGTTGCGAATTGCTTCAGACAAATCTTTGTCGGGGGCTACCTGGCTTAATAAATTGATGGCTTCTGATGTAGCGCCACCATTGGCTATTGCTTTTTCAAGATAGCTGGCGCAAAGTGTTTGGTTTCCCTGCTTATGTGCAATCAGCGCCATTGATCGGTACGCTTCTGATTGTGTGGAGTCTTTGGCAACCGCAGATGAAAACAGCGACTGTGCTTTTTCTACATTTCCAAGACTCAGATATGCCTGCCCTACATTATTCAGGAGTGTGCCGCTTTGTGGTACAAATTTTTGTGTGTATAAAAGTAAAGGCAATGCTTTATGTGCATATCCTGAAATGGTGAGCAATGCACCTAAATTATTGATAGATACAAAATCATCAGGGCTTGTGATGCAGGCATTCAGCAAAAGGTACAGGGTTTTATCAAACTCATTGTGTGTCCAAAATACCATGGCATATTGTCCGGTTTGTGCACCCTTGTTCATCAGGCTTTGCACTGCTTTTTTATGATCCGGCTTCATTGCGGCTTCTGTTTGCGAAAAAATTGGTTTCAGATAAGCAATGAGCTGTTCTTTAGTTTGCGGTGTTGTTGCAATTTTAAGCGTAGAAGGTTTATCCGGAATTTTATTGGGATCCGGCATGGGCATCATTGCCTTACCGGAATTGGCTTGCTGCATATTTTTTTGAGCATATTTCATTGTTTGATCAATGCCCATTTTTTCCAACATAGCTTGTTGCTCCGGAGTCATCTTATTTTTTAATTCTTCCATTTGCTTCATAGCTTCATCCATGCTTTGATTTTGTTGCGCCGTTGCCATGATTGGTAAAAGGAATAGAAGGAATGTGATCTTTTTCATTATTAAAGAAATTTGTACTGCAAAAGTAGATGCCTGTAACAGGTTGGGCAATCATTAAAAAAGATGATTTTTTCCATAAGCGACATAGTCCAGGGTGCTTCATAACCCACGGTTTTCCATAACCCACGGTTTCAACTGTGGGTTATGGTGAAACGCCACTTACAAACCGTTTTAACGGTTTGATTCATTATGAAAAAATCATTAAAAAAGATGAGGAATAATATATATTTAATAGCATTATTTTGTGCACATTCATAATACGTCCCGATTTTATGCGAATAATTTTGTTGTATATTCTTTTAGCGGCTTCCCCAATCGCACTCTTTGCGCAAGAGGCTAATGTATTGGATAGCCTAATGAATGTATTGAAAACAGCAAAGGAGGATTCTAACAAAGCAATTTTATTGCTGAGCATAGGTGAGCAATACGAACGAGCTGCACCGGAAACATCAAAATATTATTACCACCAATCTTTAGATTTAAGCAAGAAAATAAACTACGCTCTCGGAGAAATAAAATTTGCCTCCTATTATACTGCAGTGCTGAATATGCAGGGGCGATTTGACTCTTCACTTCAATTGAATAAAGAAGCGCTTCAACTTGCAAGAAAATTAAAGAATGATTTAGCTATTGCAAAAATGTCTTTCAATACTGCTAATTCGTTTTATATGCTTTCAAAAAACGACTCTGCTATTTATTATTATATGCAGGTATTGCCTGTCCTGGATAAATTGGGAGACAAACAAATGCTGGGGACTGCATACAGTAATCTTCAAAATTTCTATCTCGAACTTTCACAATATGAAAAAGCAATTGAATACGGAAAGAAAGGCCTTGAAATTTATAAGCATGATTTCAACGGTTCACTTCAACATGCGTATTGCTTAAGTAACCTGGGAACAGTATATTCTACTTTAAAAAAGTATGATACGGCATTGATTTATTTAAACGAAGCGCTTCAAATTAGTAGAAAACTTGGTGATTTCTATACAGAATCAACTGTTTTGCTCAACTTAGGAGATTTGAGTTTTAAACTAAACCGGTTAGAAGATTCCAAATTACAATTTGACCGGTCCCTGGAAATTGCAAAAGAGATGGACTTATCTGAAACCGAAACGATAGCAATGAAAGGGTTGGCAATGTACTACCTGGAGAAAAAAAATTATTTATTAGCCCGCCAATTTGCAGATTCAGCCCTTGGTGTTGCCACCAAAAACAATATCAGAAAACAAAAACTTAAGATATATAATCTGTTGTCTGATATTTCCTATGCCAACCAGGATTTGAGCGCTGCGCACAAGTTTGAGGAAATGGAAGATCTATTGAGAGACAGCATCCACAATGATAACCTGCAACAACTTTCTACCGAGTATGAGACGAAATATGAAACAGAAAAAAAAGAAAATATCATCCAGATTCAGCAATCACAACTCCGGCAGAAAAGCACACTTATTTATTCATTGATTGCCGGTGTGGTAGCATTAATGGTAATTACTTTTCTCACATATCGCAATTACAAAAACAAACAAAAACTACAACAAGCCAAAATTGATGAATTAGAAACAGAAAAACAATTAACGGCTACGGAAGGGGTTTTAAAAGGAGAAGAACAGGAACGTACCCGTCTTGCAAAAGACCTGCATGATGGATTAGGCGGGATGTTAAGTGGTATAAAATATTCCTTAGGAAATGTGAAAGAAAATTTAATCATGACTCCTGAAAATGCACAGGCATTTGAACGCAGCATAGATATGCTGGACAGTTCTATCAGAGAAATGCGGCGCGTAGCTCATAACCTGATGCCGGAAATATTGGTAAAGTATGGACTGGATTCAGCTCTGAACGAATATTGCAATGAAATTGACCTTAGTGGCGTCCTGTATGTAAGTTATCATTCAATCAATTTAAACAAGGAAAAACTGGATCTAACGTCTTCAGTTACTATTTATCGTATTATACAGGAGTTGATCAATAATGCCATGAAGCATGCATCTGCAAAGAATATTTTGGTTCAGGTACATGTTTTACAAAGTGAGAAATTACTGACAATTACGGTTGAAGATGATGGCAAAGGTTTTGATATAACTACTTTATCCACAACTAAAGGAATGGGATGGAGCAATATTCAAAACAGGGTAGAATTCCTGAAAGGAAAAACAGATATTTCCTCTGCACCCGGAAAAGGCACCTCCATATTAATTGAAATCAGTATTTAATTCATGTACCAGAAGAAAGCCTCATGAAAATAAAATTATTCATAGTAGATGATCATTACATGGTGATAGAGGGCATCCGCTCTTTAATAGAAAATGAAAAAGATATTGAATGGATGGGGCATGCAACAAATGCTACATCTTGTCTTAGTTTTTTAAAACATCAATTACCAGATATTATCTTAATGGATATTAATCTTCCAGAAATGAGTGGTATTGATTTAACCAAAATTGTAAATGAAAAATATCCATCCGTTTTCATCCTGGGGCTTAGTACTTTTAATCAACAACCTTTTATTCGCAGCATGATAGACCAGGGGGCTTCAGGATATGTTTTGAAAAATGCTACAAAAGAAGAATTACTCACCGCTATCCATACCGTTATGAACGGAAAAAATTATTTCAGTAATGAAGTAGTGCTTTCCTTAAGAAAAAAAGAAGATAGTCTTCCGATGATCACTAGGCGTGAAATGGAAGTATTGGCTCTTATTGCAGATGGTTTTACCAATGCAGAGATTGCTGAAAAACTTTTCATCAGCATACCTACGGTGAATACGCATCGCAAAAGCCTCTTAGAAAAATTCAATGCAGGTAATACTGCCGGTTTAATAAAAATTGCCGTAAAAAACAGCCTGGTATAATCGCTTTTTAAGAAATTCTTAGTCTCCAAAGGGTTTTATTTTTGTTCAAAGTTATATAGCAACAATACTGAATATCCGTTTCATTACTTTATCATCTTCTTACTAATATTATTTAATGTATTGATAATACCGTTTATCCTTTTAATTTCTCTTAATCTGATTAATCATAAAATAATTTTTACCTTTAGCTTGGTCACAACCTATCTGCTAAGGCTTTTGTGTTCATCTGTAATCTTTAAAATCATTTATATGAAACACATTCAAAAACTCTGTTTATTTCTTCTCTTATTTCCATTTATTGCTGTTGCACAAAATGAAAATATTGATCTTAATGTAATGAATAAAATCCGCAAGGAAGGATTGGAAAACTCAAAGGTCATGGATATAGCATTTCATTTAACCGATGCCAATGGCCCGCGTGTTACCAACTCTCCCGGTTACTTTAGAGCAGCCAATTATGCAATTAAGCAATTGACTCAATGGGGTTTAAAAAATGCAATGCTGGATCCCTGGGGTGATTTTGGTAAAGGATGGGAATTAGAAAAATCTTATGTAGCCATGACCGCACCCTGGTATAAGCCTCTGGAAGCTTATCCCAAAGTTTGGACTGCCGGCTCCAATGGATTAAAACATGCTGAAGTGATTCTAATCACTGCAAAAGATTCTGCCGGACTGGATGTATACCGCGGAAAATTAAAAAACAAAATTTTAATTCAGGACAAGGAAGATAAATATACATTTAGTTTTGAACCAGATGCACACCGGTGGACAGATGCGGAGCTTGATTCTATGGCGAATGAAACGATAAAACCGGCAGATACTGCAGCAATACGTAAAAGAAGAGAACAATTTTTAACTCAGTATCGCTCACAACAAAGTATGCAAAAAACCTTGAAAGAAATGGCAGAACAGGAAGGCGCTCTTGCGATGTTTACTTCCAGCCCACGCAATCATGACGGCACAATATTCGTCCAACAGGCGGGACCTTATAAATTATCTGATCCGGAAAACTTCTTAGATATTGCCCTGCAATATGAAGATTATATGATGATGGTTCGTTTGTTGAAAAATAATATCCCGATAAATATTGACATGGATGTGGCTACAAAATTTTTCACAAAAGATACAAAGGGCTATAATGTAATTGCGGAAATCCCCGGCACTGACCCTAAATTAAAAGATGAAATTGTAATGTTGGGCGGCCATCTTGATTCCTGGCAGGGAGGTACAGGTGCTACTGATAATGCAGCAGGTTCTATGGTAATGATGGAAGCGGTTAGAATTTTGAAAGCTATTGGTGTACAACCACGTCGTACAATACGGATTGCTTTATGGAGCGGTGAGGAAGAAGGATTACTCGGATCCAGAGGTTATGTAAAGAAAACTTTTGCTGACCCTGCTGATATGAAACTATTACCTGCTCATGAAAAGTTCTCTGCATATTTTAATTTGGATAATGGTACAGGAAAAATTCGGGGTGTGTACTTACAGGGGAATAATGAGGTAAAAAAAATTTTTGCCCAATGGCTGGCACCTTTTAATGACCTTGGCGCAAAAACACTCACCATCAGTAATACAGGCGGAACAGATCATCTTGCCTTTGATGCCGTAGGGTTACCCGGTTTTCAATTTATACAGGATCCTCTGGAATATGATACCAGAACACATCACAGCAATATGGATGTTTCTGAGCATTTACAGGAAGAGGATTTAAAGCAAGCAGCCACAATTGTTGCAGCATTTGTGTATGATGCTTCTATGCGCGATGAAAAGTTGCCAAGAAAGGAATTGCCGCAAGCAAAAAATAAATAATCATTATTGAGCCTGTAATTCACGAATATTGAAAAATACTATAGGCTTCATTCGTATTCGAATCCAATTCAAATAATAAAATTACTTTAATCATAAGCGAGGCTGTCTCTTTCGAGACAGCCTCTTATCTTATATAAATTTTTCAATGAATCTTTACGTTGAAAAGTGATCTGGCTTAGTAATATTTCTCTTCTTTTAAATACCGGCTTACATAATCTGTAATACCTTCTTCCAAACTATGCATTTTATGCTGGTAACCTGCATTGAATAATTTGTTCATTTCCGCTTTCGTATAGTACTGATAAGTATTGCGTATATCTTCCGGCATAGGAATATAAGTGATCTCAGGAGTTTTGCCCAGCGCTTTAAAAGTAGCACTTACCAGATCTTTAAAACTTCTAGCTTTCCCGGTACCTACATTATATAAACCGTTTTTGATCCGCTTCCATCGTTGATGGAGCATTTCTTCCAGCATCCAGAGTATAACAGCGTTTATATCTTTTACATAAATAAAGTCACGCAATTGTTCTCCATCTGCATAATCAGGTTTATGGCTTTGAAATAATTTTACAAAACCATGATCCCTGATTTGCCTGGCAGAATGAAATATAACGCTTGCCATTCTTCCTTTATGATATTCATTAGGGCCATAAACATTGAAAAATTTTAAGCCGGCCCAATAGGGTGGATAATTCTTTTGTAATAATACCCATTTATCAAATTCATTTTTACTGACACCATATGGATTTAAAGGGCTCAATTTTTCTACCACCTCATGACTATCATCATACCCTTCTTCACCGGAACCATAAGTTGCAGCAGATGAAGCATAAATCAAAGGAATTTCATATGCCGTACAATAATTCCAGATATCTTTGGAATAATCGACATTGAGCTCTTCCAGTATCTCATAATTAAATTCAGTGGTATCTGTTCGAGCGCCTAAATGTATAATAGCTGAAATCTTTAGTGCCTTTTCATCCAGCCAATCAAACAAAATTTGCCTTTCTACTATTTGATCGTATTTTTTACTTTCCCAGTTCTTTCGTTTTTTTTCTACACCGAAATCATCTACTAAGATAAGGTTCTCATAGCCTTTTTCATTTAGGAACTGAACTAAACAACTGCCGATAAAACCTGCAGCACCTGTAATAAGGATAAATTCCGATTCTTTATTTTGCGCACTTTGTGTTTCCATGCAAATACTATTTTCGCTACACTAAAAATTATTCAGCAATTATTTTTTCAATAGCGTTATCATATTTTCCTTTCCATAAGGAAATATTTTGCCATTCCTCACCATTTATTTTAATAGCACCCGTAGTAACGGATCCAATTATTGTAAAAGGAATATTATTCAAGGCAGCTCTTTGTTTTAATGATGAAACCTGCGCTGAATTGCAGGTAACAACTACCCTGCTCTGACCTTCGCCAAACCAACATGCATCTAATCGTAAACCGGGAATATCATTGACTTCAAAACCCAGGTTTCTATGAAAGCCTTTTTCCATCAATGTAATCAATAAACCGCCTTCACTGATATCATGTGCGCTTTGTACAAGTTGATCGTGAATAGCTGATAATAAAAATTTTTGCAAAGCAAATTCTTCATCTAAATCAAAAGCAGGTGCTTTTGAATATTCTACTCCTCGTATTTTATGTAAGTATTCAGAACAGTTCACATCATTTTTCATTTCACCTAAGACAAGAATGGTATCTCCAGCATTTTTAAAATCCAAAGTCATCTTCTTCTTTGGATCATCCAGGATACCCACCATACCTATTGTTGGCGTAGGATATACCGGGCCTTCAGGATTTTGATTATAAAAACTTACATTACCTCCCGTAACCGGAGTATTGAATTTCCTGCACGCTTCTCCCATACCTTGAATAGCTTCAGTAAACTGATAATATACTTCGGGATCAAAAGGGTTACCAAAATTCAGGCAGTTCGTGACGCCAATGGGTTGCGCGCCGCTGCAAACTATATTACGTGCTGCTTCCGAAACAGCTATCATTGCCCCTTTCTTAGGATCGGCATACACATATCTACTGTTGCAATCAGTAGTCATGGCAAGAGCTGTACCGGTTTCCCTTACCCATACAATAGCTGCATCAGAAGGCTCATTGGTACTCAAGTTTGCCGCACCGACGGTACTATCATATTGCCGTGTAATCCATCGCTTGCTCGCAATATTGGGAATGCAAATAATTTGTTCCGCGATGTCCTTCAAATGATTTTCAGAAATATCTTCAACATCATCCATGGAAAAAGCATTGATTTTCTCCAGATATTTGGGTTTAGCAATGGCTCGGTCATATTGCGGCGCACCACCGCCAAGTACTAATAAGTCAGCCGGGATTTCTGCTTCTAAATTTCCATGCAAGAAAAATTTTAATTTACCATCATCCGTAACATCGCCAATATGGCTACAGGGCAAATCCCATTTCTCAAAAATCTTCAACACTTTTTCTTCATGTCCTTTTTTCACAACCAGAAGCATTCTTTCCTGACTTTCACTTAATAATAATTCCCATGCTTTCATACCTGAATCACTTTCTGATTCTGCTTTTGAACGGGTAGGCACTTTGTCAAGATGAATGATCATACCAGATTTCCCTTTTGCACTCATTTCGGCGGTACTACAAATAATGCCTGCAGCGCCCATATCCTGCATTCCTATCACTGCGCCCGTTTTAATAATTTCCAGGCAGGCTTCCAATAATTTTTTCTCCTGGAATGGGTCTCCAACCTGAACAGCCGGCAAATCTTCCGCACTTTCTTCTGTTATATTTGCACTGGCAAAACTGGCGCCGCCAATTCCATCTTTACCGGTTGCACTGCCTACAAAAAAGACAGGATTTCCCACACCTTCCGCAGTAGCACTCACGGTTTCGCCAATCTTTACAATACCTACGCTCATGGCATTGACGAGTGGATTTGTATGATAACAATCTTCAAAATAAATTTCGCCGCCAACTGTGGGCACACCAAAACAATTACCATAAAATCCGATGCCTTGTACGACACCGCTCAAAAGCCTTTTCGTCTTAGGGTCTGTTTCTCCATTCTCCATTTTCAGGTTTCCAAAACGAAGGCTGTTTAAAGAAGCAACCGGCCTTGCACCCATCGTAAAAATGTCGCGCTGAATGCCTCCTACACCGGTAGCTGCCCCCTGAAAAGGTTCAATGGCACTGGGATGATTATGAGATTCAATTTTAAAAACGACCCCATATCCATTGCCAATATCCATTAACCCTGCATTTTCTTCACCTGCTTCCACTAACATGCGCCCACCTTTCCGGGGAAGTGTTTTCAGCCATTTAATAGAATTTTTATAACTGCAATGCTCACTCCACATACCACTGAAAGCACAGAGTTCTGTAAAATTGGGTGTACGCCCTAACTCTTTTTTGATCCGCTCAAATTCTTCTTCCGTTAACCGGAGTTCTTCTGCAATTTTTGAATTGATTTCCATGTAGATATTTTTAATGCAGTTTTTGAAATGGATGATTTACTGTTTTTCCAAAGAAATTCAGGACGCAAAGGTACACAAGCACAAAGGTTTGCAAAAGGAAACTTGCAAAAGATTTTAAAAATAATTGCCCCGGAAGCCAACCCATAATCTTGCCATGACTTATAAAGGACTGAGAGCTGCTTTTAAGGCTTTTTCAAGAATATCAAAGGCAGCATTGGCGGCATTTTGAGCCAGTACTTTAGAAATAATGGCTAATGCATGTAATTCAGAAATCAATATCTTTTTCTCATCAAGGATGCGGCTTTCATAAAATTCTTCACTGAGTTGATTCGACAGCCTTAAGCTGGTCAGTAAATCCAGCCTTTCTTTCCTGCTTTGAAAAAAATTATTGGCTGTTTCTTTGGCAAAAGGCCAATCAGTCTTTAAAGATTTTTTCACAGCTGACAACATATTTGTCAATACTTCATCAATATCAAATTTCATGTTTCACAGATTTAAAAGTTACCTTACTTTACTGAGTGCCATTTCTTCAATCAAAACCGGTTTCCATAGTGCTTTCAATTGTTCATTATAAATAAGTGCTTCTGCATTTGAAAGAACATTTCTTTTTACATGGTCTTCTTTTGCTTTGATAAAATAATCTTTGAGGATTTTGATTGAAGCAACAATGTCTTCCGATTTTGGCCTTATTTCATTTTTTAATAAGATAGCATTGATTTCTCCCTCAATATTTAAATAATCCTGGGCATATGTTGCATATTCTTTATCGTTCATTGATGCATCCATCATCTTAAGATAAAGCATATCCGTTGCTTTAGCAGCATTCTCTATCTGCGTTTGAAGTGCTGCATCATAAGCAGGTACCAGGGAAACACGGCATGAAGCGAGGAGCATCAGTGGAAAGCAGATGATCGCTACATAAAGAGATTTGTATCGTTTCAATTTTTCAGTCATACATTTATTTTATTTCCGGATCACCCTTTAAATATAAACCGGTAAATGTGCGGAAAGCATCAGAAGTTTTCCTGCCCGCTTTCCCATCCACTTTTAAATAAGCGCCGGCGAGGTTAAGCATTCCCTGTAGTTCCTCTACTTTCTGTACATAACGGTTTGGGGCATAGTTTATCTGTTTCCCTAATTCTGTAATCAGGCTTACCCTGTTAGAAATACCCGGTGCCACGAGTTGCATTTCTACCATTCTTCTTAACAGTACAGCACCTCCACACTGCTTGGAAACTGCCGTAGAACTATATTTCCCATCGGATAAAAATTTACCGCGAGTATAGTGATTGCTATAACTCCAAAGGTATGGTGAATTAATCCCTTTGCTTCTATATCCAAAACCATTATATCCTTCCATTTTATACAAGATTCCCGGGATACTCCAATCATACCAAACATCCAGGCCATCATATTCCAAAGAGTCAATAGCACTATACTCCCACTCAAATGGCGGATTTCCGGTTTTAGGCCTCCCAGCAGGGACATTGACCGTACGAGCTTTTAATGAATCACCATTATATAAATGAGTTTTGAAATCATTACCTGATTCCATGGCATGTAATATGCCAATAAAAAACCAGGGTACATTGACCACAGCAGCTACTTTTTGATACCGGTTATTATGGGTTGTAATTGTTTTTATGATGGCATTTACTTCATCATACTTTTCCGGATGTATTATGCAGGTATCGAACAATCGCTGATATTCACTCTGAATTTGTGGTGTATAGGATTCCCCTGGCACAATATTAATTTTAAAGTTGTATAAATATATACTTTAATCCTGGATAAATCAAGCCTCCTGGTGGCAGACTTCACTTATTGATTGATTGATAATAGTACACATGTTGATCAATTCATCATTTGTAATAATTAAAGGTGGTGCAATCCGTAAGTGATCCGGTGCAAATAAAAACCAGTCTGTTATTAATCCATTTTTTATACATTGATGAATAACGGACCGGCATAACTCCGTTTGAGAGAATGCTAAGGATGCCCATAGTCCGGCTGTATGCAATTTCACTTCACTAAATGAAGACAATTGTTCCATTAATATTTTCTCTTTTTCAAAAACAGGTTCAATGAAATTTCCTTCCAGTAAAATCTTAAATGCTTGTAAGCCAGCAGCACAGGATACCGGATGCCCGCCAAATGTGGTAATATGACCCAGTACCGGATTGTCCATTAAGGAGTCCATTATTTTTTTTGATGAAATAAATGCACCCAGAGGCATGCCGCCACCCAGAGCTTTTCCGAGCAATAAAATATCCGGTTCTACATCAAATTGTTCAAATGCCCATAAGGTCCCCGAACGGCCAAATCCTGCCTGGATTTCATCTAATACAAGTAATACATCATTTTCCCGGCATTTCTTTTTCACTTTATTTAGCCATTCCTTCGGTGGTTTTTTGACTCCACTCTCCGCCTGGATCGTTTCGGCAAATACAGCAGCTGTTTTTTCATTAATGGCTTCCAAAACGTTGTCTTCACCATATTCAAATTCCAGGATACCTGGCAATAAAGGCCTGTATGCATTTTTCCAGTATTCATTTCCCATTAAGCTCAATGCTCCTTGAGTACTTCCATGATATGCATTTTTAAAAGAAATAATATTGGGCCTCCCGGTATATCTTTTCGCCAGCTTCATAGCGCCTTCCGTTGCTTCCGCGCCACTGTTGGTGAAATAAACGCAATTCAAATTTTCGGGTAAATGCTTTGTAAGTAAAGATGCATATTGTACTTGTGGTGATTCAATAAATTCTCCATACACAATGAGATGCATATAGGATGCAGCTTGTTTCTGAACAGCTTCTATCACCAGTGGATTTGAATGGCCAATATTTGCTACATTAAAACCTGAAATCAAATCCATATATTTTTTGCCCTCTGCATCAGACAAATAAATACCGGAAGCACTCACCATTTCAATGCCGATTGGCTCTGCGCTGGTTTGTGCAATGTGGCGAAGAAATAACTGCCTGTTGGAAATATTTTGCATTAGAAGTATGCTTTTATTTTTTAAATTTAAGCCGAAATTTAAACTATTTCAATATGTCTTTGATTATTCCTCTACTCAATAAAGAGCCCCGATTCGGGAAAAATTGTTTTATTGCTCCAAATGCCACAATCATAGGCGATGTAGTGGCCGGCGATGAATGCAGTTTTTGGTTTAATGCCGTCGTTCGTGGTGATGTACATTACATCAAGATGGGAGATCGTGTAAATGTGCAGGATGGCGCTATCATTCATTGTACCTATCAAAAGAACCCGGTAAATATTGGAAATAATGTATCCATAGGCCACCATGCAATCGTACATGGTTGTACGGTATATGATCATGTTTTAATTGGCATGGGCGCTTTAGTAATGGATCGGTGCCAGGTTCACAGCAATAGTATCATTGCTGCCGGTGCCGTATTGCTGGAAGGAACTGAAGTGGAAGAAGGGAGCATTTATGCGGGGGTGCCGGCTAAGAAAGTAAAAGAAATTTCAAAAGATACTATTCACGATGAAATAAAACGCATTGCGGAGAATTATGTAAAATATAGTGCATGGTATAAGTAAAATGGTTGTTGGTTTTTAAAGAAACTAATACGCCTTTTTATTAATACTATCCATTATTTTTAGATAGCTGACATAACGATCCATGTATATTTCCTCTTTCTCTACTGCATCTTTAATAGCACAACCGGGTTCATCTATATGCAGACAGTTATTAAAGCGGCAATCTTGTAACCGGTTTCGCATTTCAGGAAAATAATGAGATATTTCCTGCTTGTCCATATCTGCCATTCCAAATTCCCGGAGGCCCGGTGTATCAATAATTTTTGCATTTTGAAAACCCTGTATATCGTGCATCTCAGCAAAAGTTGTTGTATGCATCCCTTTACCACTCCATTGACTCACTTCAAGTGTTTTTAAATTCAGGCCGGGGGCTAAATAATTGATAAATGAAGATTTGCCCACCCCACTATTACCTGAAATCAGTGAGGTTTTATTTTCGAAGAACTTTTTCGTTTCTTCAATTCCGGATAGGCCGGATACACTCATTAATAAAACAGGGTACCCTAAAGAACCATACATTTTTTCTATGTGCTGGTACTGCTGCATTTCTTTTTTTTGATAGAGATCTGATTTATTAAAAAATATAACAGCCGGAATATGAAATGCTTCTGCTGTAGCCAAAAACCGGTCTATAAAACCTAAGGAAGTTTTAGGATTTTTTAAACTGGAAAATAAAATGGCCTGATCCAAATTGGCTGCAATGATATGATGCTGACTGATATGATGTGGTGAACTTCGAGCTATATAATTATGCCTTGGTAGTATATTTCTAATCATGGTTTCTCCCTCATTCGAAAACTCCAATTCCACTTGATCTCCTACAGCTATTGGATTTGTAGAAGTAATACCATCTATTTTGAAAATACCTTTTAGGCGGGCTTCATAAAATGTGCCCTCTTCATCTTTAACCAAATACCAGCTTCCTGTTGATTTATAAATCAGTCCTTTCATGTATTATAAAAAAATATCTTTTCATTGAATTAAAAAATTAATTTATCAATACCATTGTTTTTAATGCATGAATTTACCGTCTATAATTAATGAATTGATAAGTGCCGGAAAAAAGATTTGTTGTATCAAATGACACTTTCAATTTCCCGATATCTGAAAGTGGTGCTGATTTTATTTCTTTACCAAAATTGTTCGTAATGCTCATGCGGGCTGATTTATAATTCGCAGGCAATGTACATTGAATTACGGTATTTTGATGATATGAGTTGAGCACATTTTGTTCAAGAGATGCAAAGGTAGAAGTATTGTCATTCGATCGGTTATTACCGCAAGACGCCAACATCAATGATTTCAACAGATTCAATTGGTTCAGAAAGTTCTTGCACGGATTTTACAAGGTTCGGTATAAAATCCGCATATACCAACACGGAGTGATCTTTTTCATTGCTTGGTTTATACTTTCCTCCATCTTTTGTAATAAGGTCCTGATCAATTGTAAATGGTGCATTTAAAGGTTCGAATAGGACGAATGTGAAAATAATAAAGCTAAAAAAGATGGATCATTTTTTTTCCATAAAAAAAGCCACCAAAGAGGTAGCTTAGTATAAAATATTTTCTAAAAATTATTCTGCCTCAGCTACAACTTCTTTCACTTCAGGAATCATTCTTTTCATCATGCCTTCAATACCGGCCTTCAAAGTAATCATGGAAGATGGGCATCCGCTGCAGCTTCCCTGCAGCATCAGGTTGACAATGCCATCCTCGTAACTCCTGAATTGTATAGCGCCGCCATCCATTTCCACAGCAGGACGAACATAGTTGTCCAATAATTCCTTAATTCGTTTAACAACATCATCGTCATCGGCTAAAACTAAATTTGTTGCTTCTTTTTTGACTTTCTCTGCTTCTTCTTCATTTACGATGGGGCCCCCATTTTCAATGTATTCTTTTAAAAATTGTTTGATGGGAGGTATCACATCCTGCCAGTCTTCTGTATCGGCAGTTTTAGTAAGCGTCACAAAATTGCTGGCAATAAAAATGCTCCTGATAAAAGGAAAAGCAAATAATTCTTTTGCTAAGGGTGAAGGGCCGGCAAAACTCTCATCCGGGAAATCAATACTTTTTCCGGGGTAAAGTAATTTATTCGCCACAAATTTCATTGTCTCCGGGTTGGGTGTCATTTCAGTATAAATGCTGATTACCGGGTTACCTGTTTTTATCATTGTAAATTATTGTAGAAAATGAATTTTAAAATTGGTTTTCCTGAAATGGAATCCATTGAACCTATCTAAATCAATCGCAAAGATACGATGTTTTCCCAGCTTTATATTCTAAAGAATGTACATATTTCATTAATTTTATCCATGCGAAAAATTTATTACCTCTCAAGCTGTAACACTTGCTTAAAAATCCTGAACCAAATCAATCCTTCCAAATTTGGTTTTGAAATTCAAGATATAAAGAACGATCAAATAACTCCCGAACAGATTGATCAAATGAAAAAAATGGCCGGTAGTTATGAAGCGCTTTTTAGTAAACGCGCAGTCCTTTATACCAAAATGAATTTGAAAGAAAAAATATTAAGTGAAAAAGAAATGCGCACCTTAATCCTCAAGGAATACACTTTTCTTAAAAGACCCGTAATTCTGTACGATGGTCAAATATTTATTGGAAATGCGCCAAAAATGATCCATCAATTATTAGAAATCATCTCTAAAAAACAGGATTAAGGTAAATGATAAATGGAAAGTCCTTGCTCATCTAACACATAAAAAACATTTCCCAAGAAAAATATTTTATGAACTGTATTTGATGTTAAACCACTTGAAAATGAATGTTCATCTGACAAAGTAATTGATGCACTCATGAGGTTTCCATGGCCCCACCCATAAACCATTCCTTTGGATGCCTGCACATCATTCCAGCCCGGGAATGGAATATTTTTTTTGAAATGGCCATAATAATCAAAAATTTTCCACCCGATTAAAGGATCATACAAATAAAGGATTCCATCCGCATCAATAATTTTTCCAGGGTTGAATCCATCACCGAATGAAAGACGAAAATCTGCTGATTCTAATAACAATTTACCATTGTCATCAATTTTTTTCAGCGTGTTGCTCCACTCATCAAATATCCAATAATTATTGTCATAGCTCAATGCAACAGCGGTACTCTGCATAATTCCATAATTGCGAAGATTTAGCGTATTCAGTCTGTTTAAGAATTTATCAACAACAACGATCGTCTGGTAATCTTTATAAAATATAATTTCTTTGAAGGGATTAGTTACATCCATACTAAAGAGATCACCATAACGCCGCTGATCATTATATACGGCGATTGAATCTCCATGAGCATTCAGCTTTTTAATCCGGTTATCTGTATTGATCAGATATAAATTACCGAGGTTATCAGCATAAAAATCACGAAATGGGCCATAGATCGTCTTTTGCCATGTGAGATGGAAGGCCGTATCCGTTTGTGCCCATGAGGGAGTCACGATACCAAGTAAAAAAAGAATATGTGAAAAAACTATTCTTCCCATTTTAATAAATGCATGTTTTGTCCATCAAAAAAAGCATACGTATAACTTCGAATCCAGTCTCCTAAATTTATATAACGGCTATTATCTCCAAGATCAATATCCAAGGGTAAGTGGCGATGGCCAAATACAAAATAATCAATATGCTCATTGGCCAAAATCTCTTTGGCATAGATTACCAGCCATTCATTTTCCTCACCTAAAAAAACCTGGTCTGAACTACCTGTTTTTTTCCTGCTTTTGGCGCTAAAATAATTTGCCAGTCCCATACCCCATGTTGGATGCAATTGCCCGAAAAGCCATTGACAAAATGGATTGCGAAAAACTTTTTTCAATCTTTTATATCCATGATCCCCCGGGCCTAATCCATCTCCATGCCCTATATAAAATTTCTTTCCATTAAACTGGAAACGTTCTGGCTTTTCATAAACCTTAATATTCAATTCATTTTCGAAATAACCATGCATCCACATATCATGGTTGCCTATAAAAAAATGGATCGGAATTCCTTTATCAGAGAAGGACGCTAACATACCCAGCAATCGCACAAATCCTTTCGGAACAACTGTTTTATATTCATACCAAAAGTCAAACATGTCACCAAGGATAAACAGTTCTGCGGCATCCTCTTTTATGGTTTCAAGAAAACGGACTATTTTCTTTTCCCGTTCCAGGCTGGTTGCGTAATCCGGGGCGCCGAGATGAAAATCAGAAATGAAATAAATTTTTTTCTGCCCGGATTCCTTCATGAATGATTTGGGATTTGGTTTTAAAAATTGGTAGTTACTAGGAGGGTTTGTAATATTCCATCAGGTCACCGGATTCAATTAATTTTCTGTTTTCCACACTGCCATTAAACCAATATATCCAGGCGGGCACTTTACCAATACCAATCTGTACTTCTGTAATATCCCGATAATATAATTGCATTTCATCTTCTTCCACGCAAACACCTTCATACACATCTAATTGCCCGATGGCCCAACTAAAGTCAGATGCATTACGGATATGATATAATTCCCCCGTAATATAATGTTCATCTATGCCGGGTTTTGCCGCCGGGTATTTTCCCATATCATATAAGCGACCCCGTACTTTGCCAATACCAATCAGGTCAAAAAAATTGCTGATATATGTATACGCATCACTGCGGAATCCGCTACGTAATGAACCATAAACGAATAGACTATTTAAAGATGGCGTCTGTATCATAAAAAGGTTTTAAATAAACCAGTAAGTTAATCATTCCTGTACCAAAAAACAAAAAACTTCTTTGGGGCCATGCACACCTGTCACCAGGGTTTTTTCAATATCGGCCGTCCTGCTTGGGCCGGATGCAAAACTGATGGAAGAAGGTAAAAGACCTTTATATTTTTTTTGAAGAAAATGAAACACATCCGCGACATCATACATTATTTGACTCGTATCCGCTATGCAAATATGCACCGGAGCATATATGGAAGTCGTGCGGCCCAATTCCTGGGCGCTACTTAAAACGATTGAACCTGTACGTGCTACCAGGGCTTCACATGTGGTGAGGGATGCATTACACTCTGCCAGCGAATCCGTAATGAGCGACTCTGGTAAAGTATCTTTCAATTTCAGGAGAATATCTTTTTCAGCGCAAAAGATTTTTTCCCAATTTCTTGATTTTATTAAAGTGTCTATCTGTTTTTTTAGTTCATCAATATCTTCACAAAAAGAAAAACGGCCCTGGAGTGAAACAAAATTTTGGGCAAATTCTATTTCTTTATCCATAACCGTTTTTTCAAAATAATCCGTATAATTTCCCAGATCAGGATAAGGAATAGGAACAGCCTGTGCTGTGGCTTTCCTCACCCTTTTCAGTATTTGTTCACGCGAAGACGTCATGATTGTTTCAAGCATTAAATCGTGGGAACAATAGCTCCACTGTCATAAGGAGGAACACCTTCACTAACAGCGCCTTGTTCTGTATGATGTTCTTCTTTATGTTCTTCATCATCTACATCTAAAATACGTTTTTCGCCAAATGGTCTTTTCCCGATTAAGGCTTCTACATCACTTTGAAAAAGGACTTCCTTTTTTAATAATTCCTTAGCCAATATTTCTACTTTATCCTTTTTCTCAGTAAGTAAATCCAGCGTTCTTTTGTATGCTGATTCAATCAATAAACGCACTTCTGTATCAATCAGTTTCCCGGTTTCTTCACTATAGGGTTTTGTAAATGAATTTTCCTGCGCCGGGTCATAAAAACTGATATTCCCCACTTTTTCGTTCATCCCATAAACGGTAATCATTGAGTAAGCAATCCGTGTAATTTGTTGCAAGTCATTGGATGCACCTGTAGAAATTTTCCCAAAGAATATTTGTTCGCTTGCTCTTCCTCCCAGCGTCATACACATTTGGTCCATGAGTTGGTCGGTATTATATAAATACTGTTCTTTAGGCGTGTACTGCGCATAACCGAGTGCTGCTGTGCCTCGAGGCACAATGGTTACTTTTAATAAAGGATACGCATGTTCAAAATACCAGCCACAGATGGCATGTCCGGCTTCATGATAGGCAATAATTTCTTTTTCTTCCGGAGAAATAATTTTGTTTTTCTTTTCCAATCCACCAATTACACGGTCAATAGCGTCCTGAAAATCATTCATATCCACTGCATTTTTCCCGTTCCGAGCTGCAATTAATGCAGCTTCATTACACACATTTGCAATATCAGCTCCTGCAAAACCGGGGGTTTGCTCCGCTAATTTTTTAATGTCCAGTGTTTGAGAGACCTTAATGGGTTTTAAATGCACCTTAAAGATCGCTTCGCGTCCACTTACATCCGGTTTATCTATAGATATCTGTCTATCAAAACGCCCCGGTCTGAGTAATGCAGAATCTAATACATCCGGCCTGTTGGTAGCGGCAAGTATAATAATGCCGGTATCACCGCCAAAACCATCCATTTCCACTAATAATTGGTTCAAAGTATTTTCTCTTTCATCATTGCTCATAATGGCATTCCTGCCACGAGCACGACCTATGGCATCTATCTCATCAATAAAAATAATACAAGGCGCTTTTTCGCGGGCTTGTTTAAATAAATCCCGAACGCGGCTTGCGCCTACTCCTACAAACATTTCTACGAAATCTGATCCACTGATGCTAAAAAATGGTACCTGCGCTTCTCCGGCCATTGCTTTTGCGAGTAATGTCTTTCCCGTTCCCGGAGGGCCTATGAGTAATGCTCCTTTGGGAATTTTGCCTCCAAGTGCTGTATATTTTTTAGGATTTTTTAGAAAATCTACAATTTCCATCACTTCAACTTTGGCTTCATCCAATCCGGCTACATCACCAAAATTGATATTCACTTTTGCCCCTTTATCAAATAACTGGGCTTTCGATTTCCCAATATTAAATATACCACCCGGGCCGCCGCTTCCACCACCACCACCAACTTTACGCATTAATAATACCCATGCGCCAATCATGATTAAAATGGTGAGTACAGTCTGTGATACGGGACCAATCCATTCTCCTTCATCAATGGTACTTTCCGGAACCGGTTTAATTGCCGGATGAGCCGCATAAAAATTTGACATCCCTGTATTAAAGCTCTGCCAGTCAGTTACTTTAAATTCAAATAAAGGGCTTGAGCTTACATCCGCTGGGATCTCTCTATTGAATTTCTGCTTATAATAGGGTTTTGATAAGCTATCTTTTTGTATATAAATCCTTACCAAAGATTTATTTTTTACCAGGTCCAGTTTGGCTACATCACCCTTTTCAAGCATATTCTGGCGAAATTCCAATTCCGTAACGGTTTGAGAATCGGCCGTACCGAGATGCATGAGCTGATAGCCCAGTAAAAAAATAATAATCATCGCATAAATCCAATATATACTGAATTTGGGGGGCGACTTTTTAGGGGAGTTCCCATTTGATGGGAGTATAGGTTTCATTTTTTTATCTTCCTGTGCCATATAATTCTTACTTCACTTTTAATTTTTATTTTAATATATCTCTTGCAATGTAGCTACTACGCTTCATTATATTCTGTTAAAGGCGCATCATTCCATAATTCTTCAAGCCCATAAAATTTCCTTGTTTCAGGAAGCATAATATGTACGACTACATTAATATAGTCTATGATCACCCAATGAACAGCACCAAATCCTTCATGATGAAATGGCATTTCGCTGCATTCTTTTTTCACATTTTCTTCCACAATGGCAGCTAATGCTTTAACCTGGGTATTACTGGTCGCTTCGCAAATGATAAAAAAGTCGGCCACTGATTCGTGAATTTTACGCAAATCAAGTGAAACTATTTTTTCGCCTTTTTTTTCTTTTAATGATTTAATAATTGTTTTTAAAATCTTTGCATTCTTTGCCAGTTTTACAACAGTACTTTTTTGACGGGAAATGGCGGTGGTCTGTGGTTCCAATAATCTTTTTGATTTTTATGATAAAATGTTTTTTTGAATGTCAACCCGGTTTTGGCCGGCTTTGATTTCTTTATTTAATGATTTCAAATTTTCCTTAAATAAATTTGCACAAAACTAAGCAAACTTTGCCTCATTCTACTCCCATTAATCCTTTAGGATACCCTTTTATTGAATTAACAGATGTGGATAGTTCCAACAACTATGCCATGCAACAGTTAAAAAGCGGTCATGCCGGGCATGGTGCTGCTTTTTTTGCTGATCATCAAAGCGGGGGAAGAGGAAGAAGGGGAAAAATATGGGAATCGCCCCGGGGAGAAAATATCATTCTTTCTGTAATCATTGATACGACTGCATTCCAGGAAAAATCGTATTTTACTTTTAGTATGGCCATGGCTATTGGTGTACACCATTTTTTTTCCTTTTATGCTCAAAAAAATATTTCTATAAAATGGCCCAATGATATTTATTATAATGACAGAAAGGCAGCAGGCATTCTTGTTGAAAACATTTTCCGCGGCCTTCACTGGAATTATGCCATTGTGGGTATAGGAATGAATATCAACCAGGTACAATTTGACCCGGCCATTCCCAATCCGGTTTCCCTGAAGCAAATCACTCAAAACACCTATCAACCGGCTTTATTAGCCCGGGATTTGTGTATGTATTTAAATGATGCCTATGAATTATTATCCGTTAATGAAAAAGCCGTCATTGAGGCTTATAATAAAGTATTGTATTTGAAAAATGAAAGGGCCACCTTTAAATTAAATTCGGAGCAAATCACCTGTACCATTCAGGAGGTGGATAAATTTGGAAAGCTTTACATTCAACACCCGGTTTACGACTTCCTTGAATTTGATACCGTGCAATGGGTGCTCCCCAAAAAATAAGTTTTATTTTTTCTAAAAAATAGAATCGAAAAAAAAATCCCTATCTCATTTTGTACCTTGCGCTCATGGGTAAATATTTAGATGGTTTAAATCCCCCTCAACTTGAAGCCGCCACTCACATGGAAGGTCCATTAATGATCGTGGCGGGCGCCGGTAGCGGGAAAACGAAAGTACTTACCACACGTATTGCACATTTAATGGCAAATGGGGTGGACGCTTTTAATATTCTTGCACTCACTTTCACCAATAAAGCTGCTGCCGAAATGAAATTAAGGATTGAAAATCTTTTACAATCCAGGGAGGCTCGCAATTTATATATCGGTACTTTTCATAGCGTGTTTGCCCGCATACTGCGAACTGAAGGAGTGAAACTGGGCTATCCTTCAAACTTTACCATTTATGATACGGATGATTCCCGCACAGTGATCAAAGCTGTGGTGAAAGAGTTGAATTTGGATGAAAAACATTATAAACCCAATAATGTTCACATCCGCATTTCTCAGGCAAAAAATGCATTGGTTGGTCCAATGGAATACCAGCAGGACTATTATATACAACAAGAAGACCAGCGATCAAACAGACCTGCCATTGGAAAAATTTACCAGGCTTATGCTGAACGTTGTTTTAATAATGGAGCCATGGATTTCGATGATCTCTTATTGAAAATGCATGAATTGTTACACAACTTTCCGGATGTACGACATAAGTATCAACATAAGTTTAAATTTATTTTGATTGATGAATTCCAGGATACAAATCCGGTGCAATATGAAATTGCCAAATTACTGGCTGCAGTGCATGAAAATATTTGCGTGGTAGGTGATGATGCTCAAAGTATATATAGTTTTCGCGGCGCAACCATTGAAAATATTCTTCAGTTTCAAAAAGATTATGATGATGTAAAACTGGTGAAGCTGGAACAAAATTACAGGAGCAGTAAAAGCATCATTGAAGTGGCGAATGAAATCATAAAGAATAATAAAGGACAAATTCCCAAAAATTTATGGACTGAAAATGTAGATGGTGAAACCATTAAACTGGTACGAACCATGACGGATAATGATGAAGGCCGCTTTGTGGCAGATATCATTAAAGAACAACGATTACGCAATCATTTTTTTAATAATGATTTTGCCATTCTCTACAGAACAAATGCTCAAAGCCGGGCTTTTGAAGAAAGCCTGCGGAAACATGCCATCCCTTATAAAATTTATGGAGGCCTGAGTTTCTATCAAAGAAAAGAAATTAAAGATTTTATTTGTTACCTGCGTATCACCGTTAATACAAAAGATGAAGAAGCGTTGAAAAGAATTATCAATTATCCGGTTCGTGGTATCGGTAAAACAACTGTGGAAAAAGCCTTAGTCATGGCGCATGAAAATAAATCTCCTTTATTTAATATTCTTGGAGAAGCTCATGCATATGGATTTAAAGGAAGCACTTTGGAATCCATTAAAAACTTTGTCACAATGATCCAATATTTCCAAACGCTGCTTAAACAAAAAAATGCTTATGAAGTTGCGGTACAAATTGGCAAACACACCCAAATCACCAAAGAGTTATTCAATGACAAGACTACGGAAGGGCTCGCCAGGTATGAAAATATCCAGGAACTGCTGAACTCTATTAAAGAATGGACCGAAACGCCCGATAATGAAGATGGAGAAGTGGTAGATAAAAGTTTAGGGGCTTATTTACAACAAATCACTTTACTTACGGATGCGGATACAGATCAAAACGGGGATGCTGATACTGTAAAATTAATGACAGTACATGCAGCTAAAGGTCTGGAATTTCCTGTAGTTTTTATTGGTGGCATGGAAGAAGGTTTATTCCCGAATGCCATGAGTATAAATACAAGAGAAGAGTTGGAAGAGGAAAGACGCCTGTTTTATGTGGCAGTAACCCGAGCCAAACAAAAGCTCTGGATTACCTATGCCAATTCAAGATACCGTTTTGGAAACCTGGTGCAGAATGAGCCCAGCCGCTTTTTAGAAGAATTGCCGGAAACATTTATTGATAACAGTTATGCCGGCGGAAGAATGCCTTCACAAAGCACCATGTTTAATATGGGCAATGCATTCCAGAGAATGCACAGAGGCGGGTTTGGTGATTATAATGATGCGCCTCCATCAGAAAAAAATGAAAGAAAACCTTCCTATCTGCAACCTAAAAAGCCAATGCCGCAAACACTTGCTCATGTGCCATCAAAAGATTTTGCACCGGATGATACAAGTGGCTTGCAAGCCGGCCAAAGGGTAGAACATCAAAAGTTTGGATTTGGCACCGTTATAAAAATGGAAAATATTGCCCACAATCCTGCTGCAACAATTTCCTTTGATCTAAATGGTGAAAAAAGAATATTACTGCAATATGCCAAGTTGAGGATTGTAAAAGATAATCAACTTTAATATCCTGAAAGGAATGAAATGGAATAATCTATTAAGTGAATGGGTATCCTTTGGCTTTTCTCTATTCGCTTGAAAATAATGGATAGGTCTATCAGTGAAATTTGCTTTTTTACTTTAATGCATTGACTATTTCACCCAGGTCTTTTCCGGGATTTCCTGATTTTCCGTATTCCACAACCCGTCCCATTTCTTTTCCATTTTTCATTACAATAAAAGTGGGCACATTAGTGATATTAAAGGCATGAGCCAAATCAAATAATGAACGATGCTCATGATCCACACCGATAAGCGTAATATTTTCTCCCGGGAATCCGGATTGATCAATAAGCTTATAAAAGCCCCCCAAAAGATTATGCGTATCCTCGCACCAGGTGCCCGCAAAAACGATCATTTGAAAGTCCGCTATATTTTTTTTAAATGCTTCAACCGCTTTGACATCAGGATTTTCCAGATCATAACTTTTTTTAAACCAGGGAAAAGCATCATTTTTTTCCAGGATATTCCGATCAATGATACCTACCAGTATTTTTTCATTGCCTTCTGTTTTAACTTTATAGGCAGTTGGTACATTACCCGGGTTGAATTTTTGAGAGGCACAAGAAGCCATTCCCAAACACAAGCCCATCATAAAAATCCAATTTTTAATTTTCATAAATTCTTTAAAATAGATTCATTGTTTTATTTCTTATTCTAAATCGAGGTTTGCTTTCAATTCGAGCAGGAAATATTTTATTTTTGAGAGAGATTGTACGGTTTTCAATTCTTCCATCGCTTTGGCATGATGATCTTTTAAATATTGTCTTGCACCTTCAATTGAGAATTTCCTTTCTCGCAATAAATGATAAATCAATTGAAGATTTTTTACATCCTCCGGTCTAAAGAGACGATCGCCTTTTTTATTTTTTCGAGGTTTTAGTATAGAAAATTCATTTTCCCAAAAACGAATTAATGAAGTATTCGCATTAAACCATTGTGCTACCTCACTTATTGGGTAATAACTCTTAGAAAATAAGACCGAATCATCAGGTATTTCTATATGTACGATCGCTGCATCCATTTCTTTATAAGACTTCCGGCCACGGCGACTCTCTCTGTTTAAGGATTCATTCTGCTCTTTTCTTACTGAGGCATTGGTTTCTGAATCTTCCTTTTCTTTTCTGGGGGTGCTACCTTTTGAGGCATCTTTATTTATGTCAACAGTTTTCTTTCCTTCATTGAAGTTTTTCTTACTTTCATTTTCTTCAAAAATATTTAACTGCACCATACAGCGAAACTAAACGGTAGTTTGTTAAAAAGCAATAGTAATTATATAAACGGGGAAAAAATGTATATAACGAACGAGCTGTTTTAAAAATTGTTTTTAGCGTTATACATTACCTCAAAGCCATCATAAATGGAGGAAGAAATTGTATGTTTGCTAAAAATCTTCATTGAGTACGATAAATAAAATTTGTATTTGTGGTTCCGGTACCATGGGATCCGGTATAGCGCAGATTGCAGCCCAGTCTGGATTTGATACAATCCTGTATGATGTGGATCAAAAATTCCTGGATAATTCAAAAACAAAAATTGAAAAGATCCTAACGACACTTCAGGATAAAGGGAAAATAACATCCTTGCATAAAAAAGAGGTTTTGGATCGTCTTCATTTCACAACTCATATAGAAGACTGTAAAGCCGATTTGGTGATCGAAGCAATCATTGAAAATAAAGAGGCCAAAGTAGCATTATTTAAAAGACTCCAGTCTATCAATGGTACTACAACCCTTTATGCTTCCAATACATCTTCCATATTTATTCATGAGATAGCGGCTGATTTACCATTCCCTGAATTGATTGCCGGAATGCATTTTTTTAATCCAGCCCCATTATTAAAACTGGTTGAAATTATTCGTACAGAAATAACCCCTGATTCCACGATCCAAGATTTGGTAACCGTGGCTAAACAAATGAATAAAACGCCGGTCATTTGTAAAGATGCACCCGGGTTTATTGTAAACCGTGTAGCGCGGCATTATTATCTGGAAGCCTTATATTTATTGGAAAAGGAAAATATACCCGTGGAAAATATTGATACTATTATGGAAGCCAGTGGTTTTAAAATGGGCCCTTTTAAATTGATGGATCTAATTGGCATCGATATCAATTATGCGACCAGTAATATTGTATGGAATGCATTGCATAAACCGGACAGGTTAAAGCCTTCTAATATACAAAAAGAAAAAGTGGAAAAAAGTGAATTGGGGAAAAAAACAGGTATGGGCTTTTACCATTACTAATGAATACATGCTTTCATGAATGAAGTAAAAAAAGTGTTGATTACAGGCGCTACCGGGCTTGTTGGCAGTCATCTACTCCATGCATTAATCAAAAAAAATATCCGGGTAAAAGCGATCTATCATCAAACAAAACCCGATTTGCAGCCTACAGAAAATGTGGAGTGGGTGCAAGCTGATTTATCTGATATTCCTTCTGTAGAAAATATGATGCAGGATGTTCAGCAAATATATCATTGTGCGGGATTAGTCTCTTATGATCCAAGGGACAGGCAAGCTTTATTCAAAACCAATGTTGAAGGTACAGCTCATGTGATCAATGCCGCTATCCAGTCGAACATTGAAAAAATTGTGTATGTCAGTTCCGTGTCTGCTTTAGGCAGATTACGAGAAAAAGAGCTGGTAAATGAAACCATGTACTGGACTAAAGAAACCAGTAATAGTGAATATGGCCGAACAAAGTTTTTAGCTGAAATGGAGGTATGGCGCGGTATTGGAGAAGGTTTGAATGCAGTCATTGTAAATCCTTCAATCATTTTGGGGGCGGGCAACTGGAATGTGGGATCAACCGCCATTTTCAAAAAAGCATTTGATGAATTTCCCTGGCACACCAGTGGTGTTACAGGTATTGTGGATGTTCTTGACCTGGTAGAATCTATGCAATGCCTGATGAATAGTAATATAAGTGAACAGCGTTTTATTATCAATGCGGAAAATGTTTTATATAAAGATTTATTTACGCAAATAGCCGCTGTCTTTCATAAACGGCCACCATTTAAGAAAGTAACTCCGCTGATGGCCTCTTTAGTATGGAGAATGGAATTTCTGAAGTCGCGCTTATCCGGCGCAAAGCCTTTGTTGACAAAAGAAACAGCCCATACAGCTATGGCTAAAGTTTTTTTTGATAATAGTAAGTTTTTAAAAAAATTTCCCGCATTTCGATATACGCCTATTTCTACATCCATCCATCGAATTTGTACACAGTTATTATCCGAAATAAACAAATAATCCCTTTTTTATTCAAGTATTTTTCTATATTTTGAGTCAAATTACAAATGCTTGAATTTTAATGCTACCCTAAAAATTTTACCGGGCGCCGGCTGGCTCATAAGCGAACCTGATATCAACAATATTCACTTCCCTGAAAACCAGGATGCGGATAATGCCGTACTGCAGAAAAAATGCAAAGAATTTTTAAGAGATCATGTAATGCCGTTCATTGATGAAATTGATGATGCCGGAAGGACGCGTATGCCTCCTTTATTAAAAAGAGCGGGTAAGGAAAGTCTATTAGCCATTTCAATCCCTGTAAAATGGGGTGGCCTTGGAAAAAATTTTATTGACGCAGGTATAGCCACTGAAACTTTAGGTGCGGGAAATTCTTTCAGCGTTGCTTATGCCGCACATACAGGTATTGGCCTTTTACCAATTTTATATTTTGGCAATGAATGGCAACGACAAAAATATTTACCTTCTTTATGTTCCGGTGAATATTTGGGCGCTTATGCATTAACAGAACCCAATAGCGGGAGTGATGCAATGGCTGCTTCTACAACCGCTTCATTAAGTGATGATCAAAAATATTATCTTTTAAATGGCCAAAAGTGTTGGATCACAAATGGAGGCTTTGCAGATATTTTTACGGTATTTGCAAAAATAAAAGGTGACAATGAACAACAAGGCCAGGAAAGACTCAGTGCTTTTATTGTAGAAAAAAATTTTGAAGGTTTTACCCAGGGACCGGATGAGAAAAAAATGGGTATTAAGGGTTCTTCCACCACAGCACTCTATTTTGACAACTGCAAAGTACCCGTCAGTAACCTTCTTGGAGAGGCCGGGAAAGGACATATTATTGCTTTTAATATTTTAAATATCGGCAGGTTAAAACTGGCACAATTTAATCTCGGCGCTATTAAATATTCTTTTCAAAAAATGGTTGACCAATTACCCGTATTAGTTTCTAATGCAGGCATACTGGAGTATTATATTGTCCGGACAGCCGTAAACATATTTACCAGTGAAGCCTCTATTTATCGCACCGCTTCACTTATTCAAAATATGCAACCGATCGGTGATAAAGATGACCAACATATCTTATTAAAAGCAGCAGAAGAATATGCTATTGAATGTGCCATGATGAAAATTTATGCATCTGAATTAATGAATGAAACAGTTGATGCGGTCTATAATATTTATGCAGAGAATGTGGTGCCAGGTATTTCTGATGTCTTAAGAAATTTATTGGATGCACGTATCAACAGGATTTATGAAGGGACTAATGAAATCAACAGGATATTTATGATGACCACCCTGGCAAAACGATTTAACTCAGGCAGATTAACATGGAACAACGAAGTGAATTTTTCATCTTTGAATTCAGAGGGTTTAATGGCTCCTGAAAAAAACCTGATTCAAAAATCGAAACAATTATTTATTGAAATTTTCGAACTCTCTTTAAAGACTTTTGGCCACCAATTCTCCCATCAACAGGAAATCATAACATGCCTTTCAAATATTTTTACTCAGATCTTTCACATGGAAAGCGCTATATTAAGAGTTATTGCTTTCAAAAAAATGCAGGATAAAGAACTATTTGAGCATTATGCTGAAATGGCCAGATATTTTTTATACCAGTCTATTGATTCAATATACAAGAATGGGAAAGATTGTCTCTTAGCATTTTTAACCGGAGAAATATTACAACAGCAATTAGAGAAATGGGTTGCTCTGGAAAGTAGTGTTGATTTCTCTCTTCACAAATCTGCAAAAAAGATTTTTAGTTACCTTAAAATAAATCATTCATAAAGAATCAGGCTTATCAGATTTTTTTAATCTTTTCCCATATTTCAGGGATACGTTTAATCCAAACTAATTCTCTTCTTTTTATAGATGCTTCAATGGCAGGTGTACCAAAATACGTTTTATTGCCTTCGAGGCTGGATGGTACACCGGATTTAGCAAGCACCATGGCATTTGCCCCAATTGTCAGCGTTTTACTTACTCCCACCTGGCCCCATAAAGTTACACCATCTTCAATTACGGTCGCGCCCGCAATGCCTACCTGGCCGGCAAACAAACAATTTTTCCCGATGACTACATCATGTCCAAGATGGACCAGGTTATCCATTTTGGTTCCGCTGCCAATAATGGTTGAAGCCGTTACTCCACGTGCAATGGTGCATCCGGCCCCTATTTCAACATGGTCTTCAATGATCACATCGCCACAACTATGCATCCGTTTATACCACATGGATTGATCTTTCTTAGTATTAAAATAAAATGCATCACTTCCAATCACTGCATTTGATTGAATGGTTACATGATTTCCAATACGGGTATAATCATGGATACAAACACCCGGATAAATAATACAGTTATTTCCGATGCAGACATCTTTACCAATAAAAACATTGGGCATAATGACGGTATCTTTCCCCACCTGCACTGAAGAGTGTATCATCACATTTGTTGCTTCAAATGGCCTGAAGTGTGCAACGATTTTTTGGTAGGCTTCAAAAGGATCCTGGCAATAATAAATTGTTTTGCCTGCAGGAAATTCTTGATCCTTTGAATTGATAATAATATGTGTAGCAGCACTATTTAAACAAGTGGAATAATATTTTGGATGATCTACAAAACAAATATCTCCCGGCAATACAGTATGGATTTCATTGATACCAAAAGCTTCTGATTCGCCTGACCCGAGTATTTCAGCATTTATCAATTCGGCTAACCATGTAGCTTTAACAGGTTTTGCAAATTTCATATTTCTAAATTTTATCAAAGGTAAGGAACGAGTTTATGTAAATCGTTTTTTGAAAAATTCACTATTTCTTACACAATGAGCAGGTACTGATGAATAAAAAAAAGGTATTTCAGTCTCTCCAATCTTGATTCATTTTTTTTCAAAAAGGTTTATCAAATTGTGCATAAACATCTTTTAACAGAAAATTTTTGATGCTCCATAAAAAGAATTTTTTATAAAATAATCCTGACCATTTCAGTCATAAATATTTTTTTACTAAATAAATTTAATCATCTAATAAAAAGTCGCATCTTCTGAAACTCTTTATTCATCATTGTTCTATCGAAATTATTTTTTGATCATTCGATTGAACTCTAATTCAATGTGCGATAAAATATCTTCATACCTGATTTTTTAAAGACGCTTCCATGCACATGTCCAAAAAAATGTGAATAAAATTAATGGCATTTTATTTTGCTATAGCAAAAAGTATTTTTAATATTGTGGTGGGAATTTTATTCCCGGTACTTACTAACCCATCCATATATTAGTCCCGTCATAACGGGACTTTTTTATGAAGCATCAATATTTTATCATAAACAAACCCTATCAAACACTTTCGCAATTCTCCAGTGTTGCCGGAAAAAAAACTTTGAAAGATTTTTTTTCCTTACAAAAAAATATTTACCCGGTGGGTAGATTGGATGAAGACAGCGAGGGATTATTGTTATTAACCAATGACCCTCTTATAAATGAAAGATTATTAAATCCTATTTATGCCCATGCCCGCGAATACCTGGTGCAAGTAGAAGGAAATATTTCACCGGTCGCACTTCTGCAATTGGAAAAGGGCATCTCTATCCGAGTCAATGGCCAGCCTTATACCACAAAGCCTTGCAATGTAACACAACTAAAAGAAATGCCCGACATCTGGGAAAGGATTCCACCCATACGCGAAAGACAAAATATTCCTACATCTTGGATAAAAATGATTTTGCATGAAGGAAAAAACAGGCAAGTCAGGAAAATGACTGCTGCAGCAGGATTCCCGGTACTAAGATTGATACGCATTCGTATTGCAGATATTGAAATTGGGAAACTCCAGCCTGGAGAAATAAAAGAGTTAAGTAAAAATACCATTAATAAAAAACTGTTTGGGATTCGCGGGGAATAATTTATTTTTCAGGAATGAATACAACGCATATTTTTTCCCGAAAAATGAAAAATTTTAAAATCAGCACTCAAAAAAAGTTGCTGGATTTAAGCATGATACATACTTATCTTTCCAAGAGATCTTACTGGGCACAAAATATTCCACTCGATGTTGTTCAAAGATCCATCAAAGGATCAATTTGTTTTGGCGTCTATGAAAATGCAAATCAAATTGGTTTTGCCCGGCTGATAACAGACCAGGCAACCTTTGCTTATCTTGCTGATGTTTTTATTTTAGAAAGCCATAGGAATCTTGGTTTATCAAAATGGCTCATGAAAAGTATTCATGAATATCCCGCAACAAAGAATATTCGCCGATGGTTGCTTACCACGAAAGATGCGCATGGACTATATGCACAATTTGGATGGCAACCATTGAATGAAGATATGGCAGGCAGAATAATGTTCATCAATAACCCGGAGATTTACTTAAAAAAATGAGCTCCATAATCAAAACTATTTTTATCCTTTTTTACAATCCATAAAACTTTTTCAACCTGCCTATGGAAAAGTATGATATATAAAAAAACCAGAAAATGGATATTTAAATATTGCTCAGGTAAAATAGATTTCTTCCTCCAACCAAGCATAATTTTCATACGGATCTTTTCTCTTCCCCTATATTTGCAGCATGGAATTGATCCTTAAAAATATTGAACAATATAAAGTGGCCATTGAACATGAACCACTCGGTGATGCCGGTGAAGTAGAACAGTTTCGTATTAAATACCTGGGCACCAAAGGCTTGATTAAATCTTTGATGGGGGAAATGAAAAATGTGCCGGCCGATCAAAAAAAGACTTTTGGACAGGTCATGAATGAGTTTAAAACTTTTGTAGAAAATAAATATGAAGGAGCTAAATCAGCTATTACTTCAGAAGAAAAGATCGGCTTAAATGAAGATTATACTTTACCCGGCAGGGAATTCCCTACGGGGGCGCATCACCCTTTGACCATCATTCGCAACCAGGTTGTTTTTATTTTTCAACGCCTGGGATTTACCATTGCTAATGGCCCGGAAATAGAAGATGACTGGCATAACTTCGGTAGTATGAATATGCCCGAAAACCATCCTGCCCGGGATATGCAGGATACTTTCTATTTAAGCAAAGGCAATGAAAATGAACAAAGTTTTCTATTAAGAACTCACACAAGTAGTGTGCAGGCACGCGTGATGGAATCGCAAAAACCACCTATTCGAATTATTTGTCCTGGCAGGGTTTTTCGTAATGAAACGATCAGTGCAAGAGCGCATTGTTTTTTCCACCAGGTGGAAGGATTATACATCAGTGAACAGGTTAGCTTCGCAGATCTCAAGCAAACTTTATACTTCTTTGTTAGAGAAATGTTTGGCAAGGATATCAAAATACGTTTCAGACCATCCTATTTTCCATTTACTGAACCGAGTGCTGAAATGGATATTAGTTGCCTCATCTGTGGCGGAGATGGATGCAATATTTGCAAGCATACCGGGTGGGTGGAAATATTGGGAAGTGGCATGGTGCATCCGCGTGTTTTGGAAAATTTTCAGATAGATCCCAATAAATATTCCGGATTTGCATTCGGTATGGGCCTTGAACGGATATGTCAGTTAAAATACAGGGTTAATGATTTACGATTGTATTCACAAAATGACTTGCGCTTTTTGAAACAGTTTAGTGGGGTTGTATAAGATTGCTTTGGTGCTTACCGAAGTAAAACAACCCAGCCACTTCTTTTTTGCATAAAATCACTTTTCGGATTGACAATATAATAGTAAGTGCCAAGTGGCAATGGCTTTCCATTCATTTTTCCATCCCATACTTTCCCCGAATTATCATAACCATCTGCATGAAATACGACCTGGCCATAACGATTAAAAACATCAACCGTGTTTCCGGTAAAAGTTTCCAGGCCATTAATAATCCATTTATCATTTATCCCATCTCCGTTCGGAGAAAAAGCATTGGGAATTTTAAATTCCTTTAATACCTGTACAAAAATTTGCCTTGATGCATAACAATTACCTACTCCATTTACATTCACCGTATATAAAACATTAACAGGCGGTTTCGAAATAGGTTGTGGTAAATTAGCTGCATTTAAATAAACCACCGGTGTCCATAAATAGGTCAATCCTGTACCAATGTAAGTCATTGGCAGCCTTACCGTATCACCCAGGAATACATTCACCTGATCTGGGCCATCAATCAAAGGATTGGGATAAATAATCACTTGCTGTGCGGCAGATGTATCATAACAATCCCTGTTTGACCGGGTTATTAATTTTACTGAAAATGTATCCGCCGTTTGATAAACCTTCTCCGGGTTCTCTGTAGAATCCATATTGCCATCACCAAAATCCCATAACCAACCGGCGATAATTCCGGGATTGGCAATCGTTGATTGGTCTGTGAAATTAATGGTATTATTATTCAAACAATAAAAGCCATTATAATCAAAAGCTGATATAGGTATCGGGTCCCGGCTTATTAATTGCATCGTGTCATCAAAGCAACCAATATTCGTAATGGTTCTTAAGGACACATTATAATCACCATATGTAGCATATTTTTTCCAAACATTCTGAGTCGAGTCAATACTTCCATCGCCAAAGTTCCATTTCCATTGTACCGGCTTAAATCCAAAAGCTAATGTGGAATCTTTAAAATATAAACTATCATTTGAACAATGATTATAATCAAGAGACCATTGGGCAACAGGCCTTTCTACAACATTTACATCAAAATCCATTTCATGAGTATTGGTACAACCGTCTTGTATATAAGCAAGAGATAAAATATGCACATGAAAAGAATCAATCGTTGTAAAATTGAAATTGATGGGTAATTTATATCTGTAATAGGTCGTATTATTGATTGTATAAGTGCTATCAGGAACAGGGTTCTTGATAAAAACATCCGTATTAGGTGTAAGATTTCCAGCGTTGGAAAAACTCCAGGTGAATTCCTCCGGTTGATATACAATATTTAATGATAATTGAAAAGTTGTATTTCTACACGTGATCAGGTCAGCAGGTGTTGCATACGGATTATATACAGTTAAAAAATTGGATAACTTTTTACTGCTGAAACCGGGATTATATCCATAACTTTCTTCAGGCCCATAACCATATATAACTGCATTAAAGCCACTATCCGTTTGAATATTATGCCTGCCTGAGCTTAAATCGAATCGGGCATAAGAATAATCCGGGTTTTGAGCAATGGGTTTAAACTGGTAACCCATCAATACGCCATCCAGGGTAAAACTGGCCGTATCTGTTGTCTGCATGACAACATTTACAAAATGAACGGCAATATTTGAAACACTGGGGCTTTCGAAAGTAGCGGAATTAATGCTCATAGATGTAGGCGTAATATAAACCATCTCCGGATCACCATTTCCTGCATTATTATTACCGCACTCCCCTGTAGTAGTAATATATTGCGCTACCATAACAGGTAAATTGGCTGTGAGCTGCGATACTTCATCTGAGGTAAATTCATAGTAAGTGCCATTTATAAGATTTGAAAGCCGAACCCCATTAAGAGAAACATTCGTAGAAGCATCCGATACAAGCACCCTGAAATAGTTATTCCCCATTTGTTTGGTGGGAATCAGAAAAAATTTATTCCCCCAGGTGCCATTAGGCAATATCTGTTGAAAAATAAGATCAGATGTGGATTTTCCACCGGCGCAATTCACAGACACATTGGATGACCCGCTGAAAACGGCAATCTTCCGACAAGGAATATTGTTATCAATATTCACAGTTCGAATTGATGTTCCTGTTAAATCTCCCGCCGTATAAAGGCCATTCGTGGTACCCGTTTGTGCACTAAACACATTATAAATATCTCCTTTATTTAAACTGACTAAAAATGGTACGCCGGCTGCATGCGTTAATGTATTCACCGAGGGGGTAATCTCTACTTGAGTGCTATCTTCTGTAGCAACAACAAAACAATAACCTGCAGCATTTTTCTCTGCAGACTGTTGTGTAAAATTGAGAGAAGTATAAAATTGCCCCAAAGAATTGATGGGAGTCAGGAGTGTTGTTGAGGAACTACGGCTATCATATATATGACAATACGCAGCGATTTCTTGTGTACTGGTAATATGAATACCATTATGAGTGAGACCTTCTGATAATATACGTGAATCACTTCCTCCCGATTTCGGCATGACATCTGAAGTCAGCATGGAATTCGCAGAATAATTATAAGTTTTTGTCCATCCTATGGAAGGAATATCTATAGTGATAACAGCATCGCGGTTTCCCGAAAAATAAAAAACCATTTCCTGAGACCCACCTTGAGGATTTATGGATCCATCGGGATTGTACATAGATAAATGAGTGCCATAACCCGCCCAAAACTCGACTCCTTTATTTGTAAAATTTTGTGCATGTAGAAAATGATAACAGCATAAAGCTGATAACAACAGCGCCTTTTTCAATACCTGGTTTTTAAAAATATTTTTCATTGAAAAGTCAAATTGTGTAACATTGCCTATCGCTGTCATTTAACGAATGAAGTAACAAAACTATTATTAATCATGCCCCTTATTTCATTAAAAACCCGGAGAATGAGGAATAAAAACAGAAAACGAAAGTAGCATTCATTTGTTAAAGCACTTTTTCAGGTCAAAAATGAGAAAACATGCAGTATATTTGCCCTTTCAAAAAATGATATGGAATATAATACGGGTCGGAACTATCTTGTAATGCGTGAATATGGAAGGCATATCCAAAAAATGGTGGAATACCTGTTAACGATTGAAGAAAAGCCAAAAAGACAAGAACAGGCGCAAATTGTTATAGAACTCATGGGCGCACTGAATCCTCATTTAAAAAATGTAGAAGACTTCAGGCATATGCTCTGGGATCATTTATTTTTTATCAGCGATTTTAAACTGGATGTGGACAGTCCTTATCCCGTTCCTCAAAAGGAAACATACAAGGCCAAATCTGACCCTATCTCCTATCCCAATAGAAGACCTAAATTCATTCATCTTGGAAAAAACCTGGAAGTACTTGTAAATAAGGCACTACAGGAAAATGATCCTGAAAAAAAATCAGGATTTGCTAATGCCATCGCTTATTATATGAAGTTGACATACAGCACCTGGCATAAAGAACTTGTTCAAGATGATTCCATTCGAACAGAATTAAGCGTCATTTCTGACGGAAAACTGGAGTTCAGTAATACTCCATTTATTAAGCATCAGGCATCCGGGTTTGAACGTGATGATTTTAGAAATGGAAATTCGCGTAGACAAAATTTCAGCAACAGAAATCAACGAAACAACCGCAATAGCGGACAACGAGAAAACCGGAATGGAAATAACCGGAATAATAATGGAAGAAATAATAATTTTAAAAAGCGTTTCTCATAAAAAAAACCGGCAATGCCGGTTTTTTTTATTTCAGTAATTCCTTTTCATTCTACGGTAGCCACGCTTGCATCATAATTTATTTTTAGAACCTTCTTTTCAGAGCCGTTCAACAGAGAACAATAAAACGCATTCCCGGCATCTTTACTCGTGAATGAAATTGTTTCGAAAGGTGTATAACCTTCATATTTTTTGCTGATCAATGCTCTTGCATTCTCCGGTAAATCTTTGTATTCGATCTCCCTGGTAAGGCAAAGGTATTCTCCTTCAGCATTATAAAATACATGAGTTTGTTTACCCTCCAACAAACAATTAGCCTGAAAATAATCACCACTTTGATTCCAGTGAACATTCGTGGCATTAGAAAAAACTTTCTCAAAATTACTTTCCGCACGCACTTGTGCTCCATTTGTACCTGCATAAGAATACAAGCCCAAAGAAAGTAATATACCCAAAATTGCAAATGATTTTTTGGCAGTATTTGCAAAGCTGCCTTGCTTTTGATTTTTTAATAACTGTTTCATGATCATTTTTTTAAAGTGTGAAAAATTGAATTGAAAAATCAAATCTAGAACAGGCTGATCCCCCATAAAAGATAAAAAGGATAAATATGAATGTTTTCGTACTTTAATCCGATAAACGGAAAAATGCCTCCGAATAAAAATTTGGATATCCTTTTGAAATACAATACCAGTAAGAATTTCAGCCAATGTTTAATAAAATGTAAATTCATACAGAAGATTCGTTAACGCTACTTAACATAGGATAAATGGTTTTTGAAAAATCATATATAATCTGGAAGTTTGCATTCAAGAAGTTGTTTTTAAAAAAAAGAATGACGATCATGGCTAATCAAAATATTTCAGGAGATAAAAGAATAAGGGTATTCCTGTTTATCTTTTTAATTTTTGCAGCAATGAATGCGAATGCTCAAAAAATATTGGGTGATTGGGAAGGGAAAATAAATGTAGGTGTTGATGTGAAAATCGTTTTTCATTTTACAATAAATCCGGATAGTACTTTGTCCGGTACAATGGATAGCCCGGATCAAAATGTAATAGGAATTCCATTAAGTAAAGTCATTTTTGTCGGTGATAGCATTCATACTGAATTGCAAATGTTAAAGGCCATTTTTAAAGGAAGAACAATAAATGACACTACCATTGACGGCACCTGGTATCAATCAAATAGCACATTTCCACTAATCTTATACAGACAGATTTCAAAGAAAGAAATAGTCAAACTCAGGCCACAAACACCTAAGCCACCCTTTGATTACCATAGTGAAGATGTGGTATATTTCAATAAAGACAGTTCTATTCAATTTGGTGCTACACTCACCTTTCCCAAAAAAGGAGGCCCCTTCCCTGTTGCTTTATTGATTACCGGTAGTGGGCAACAAGACCGCGATGAAACAATTTTTAATCATAAACCATTTGCTGTAATTGCCGATTATCTCACGAAAAATGGTTTTGCTACTTTAAGAATTGATGATCGTGGAAAAGGACAAACAACCGGTGTTTTTGCCGGCTCTACCAGCGCAGATTTTGCCAATGATGTACTTGCAGGCATTCAATATTTATCGCAAAGAAATGAAATTGATAAAACCAAAATTGGATTGATAGGCCATAGCGAAGGAGGCATGATCGCACCTATGGTTTATTCAAAATGGCCTCACCTGGCTTTTATCGTTTCACTGGCGGGCACCGGAATTCCCGGCTCTGAAATACTCCTTCGCCAACAAACGGATCCTTTAAAGAACCTGGTAAGTGATAGTGTTTTCAATGCTTTTTATAATCTTACACAACATACTTTAGATATCATAAGGAAACACCCAGGTAGCCCCGATAGCTTTCTTTTGGATTCAATCAAATCAAACTACATTAATTGGAAAAAAAATACCCCTTTATACATTCAACAGGAATTACATGCCAATACAGCCACCCCGGATGATTATGCAAAACAGGTATCTCAAGAATTATCCCCTTGGTATAAATTTTTTATTTCTACAGATCCTACTCAATACTGGGATCAGGTAAAATGCCCTGTCCTTGCATTAAATGGTGAAAAAGATATTCAGGTCTATCTGGATCAAAATATACCGGCTATTCAACACGCCCTTCAGAAAGCAGGGAATAAAAATGTTACTATAAAAATATTCCCTGATTTGAATCATCTTTTCCAACATTGCAATCAATGTACCGTTGAAGAATATGACGTATTAACGGAAACTTTTTCTGTAGAAGTGCTTGAAACAATATCAAACTGGCTACATCAAACTATACATTAATAATATACTTTAAGAACTGATGAACTTTCTGGCTCATGCATATCTTTCTTTTCAAAATAAGCAGATACTTCTGGGCAATATGATAAGTGATTATGTAAAAGGGAATAAGCGCTATACCTTTCCCATAGAGATTCAAAAAGGGATCATTCTTCATCGTCGAATTGACGCTTTTACAGATACAGATAATCAGGTAAAAAAAATCAAAGAAGTATTTAAACCGGCTGTAGGCGCATATTGTGGGGCCTTCCTGGATATTGCCTACGATCACTTTTTGGCAAAGGAAATTCTAAAGTCCAAAACAGTGAAGTTGCATCAATTCGTTGAAAACATTTATACTACACTGACCATATCCTATGACATTCTGCCTGAAAGATTTAAAACAATGCTTCCTTCTATGATCTCTTATAACTGGCTTGAAAATTATCAATATCAAACCGGAATTGAAAAAAGTTTTACAGGCATAGAAATGCGCGCTAAATTCCTGGAACGTAAAACCGGAGCCTATGATATTTTCTTAAAAAATTATCACCTGATTCAGCATGGCTTTCATGAATTCTTTCCTCGTTTACATACATTCGCTTTCAGGGAATATGAAATTCTAAATAAGGAATAAATGAAACTGAAAGAAAGCTATGTTTTAAATTTTTCAATAGGTACATGGAAAGGTTTCGAGAACCAAATACATTTTTGATATGTGTGGTATTGCCGGTATAATTTCTACTGACTCATCTCAGGTTTCGCTGCCACAACTCTCAAGAATGGCAGTCGCCTTATCGCATCGCGGTCCTGATGGCGAAGGCTTTTGGATTCATGATGAAGGTCTTTGTGGCTTCGCACATCGCCGGCTTTCTATTCTGGACAAAACCCCAAAAGCCGCACAGCCATTGCATTACATGCATTATATCATCATGCTGAACGGGGAGATATATAATTACCTTGAATTAAAAGAATATTTGATCAAAAAAGGATATACCTTTTTTACAGAAGGCGATACAGAAATTATTCCTGCCGCTTTTGATCATTGGGGAAAAGATTGCCTTCATCAATTTGATGGCATGTTTGCTTTTGTTTTGTATGATAAAAATACCCATGAATTATTTATTGCCCGGGATCGTTTTGGTGAAAAACCATTTTACTATATACTTGAAAAAAAGCAGGAGTGCATTTTTGATAACTTCATTTTTGCCAGTGAAATGAAAGCATTTTGGGCTATCGGTTATCCCAAGGAATTCGATGTTGAAAGATTATTACCTTATCTCGTCCTGGGAAAAATTACCGGTTTTGCAGATAAAAAAAACACCTTTTATAAAAACATCTTTTCTCTGCCACAAGGGCATTCGATGACTATTCAATTAAAATCCCACAGATTAGAAATTGAAAAATGGTATCAGCCAACTATTACAAAAATTTCACAAGACAAAGAAGAAACTTTGTTGATAAAAGAATTCTATTCTTTGCTTGAAACATCCGTCAACCGGCGATTAAGGAGCCACGTTAATACAGGTAACAGTCTTAGCGGAGGTATTGATTCTGCTACGATTGCAGCCATGATTCATAACATGAAATCACCGGGCGCCTTTTGGAAAAATATCTGCTTCACGGCTTCCTTTCCGGGTTTTGAAAAGGATGAATTAGAGAAAAGCAAGGAAGTGGCTACTTTTTTAGATATCCAACAAGAGATTCTATATCCTTCAGAAAATGATTGGGCAGAAAATTTTGATACACTCATGTATCATCAGGAAGAACCACTGCAAAGCAGTAGTGTACTCACACAATTCCTCGTGTACAGAAAAGCAAAAGAGCATAATATTCGGGTGATCTTAGATGGTCAAGGTGCGGATGAAATTCTTGGAGGTTATACCAAATATACCCGCTGGTTCTTACAGGACTTATGGAGAAACAATAAAACTTTATTTCATTTAGAAAAACAACAATTATCAAAGAACCGGTTTTTAGAGAAATGGGACATGCGTGATTATCTGACTGCTACTTTTCCTAAAACTATTGTTGCAGCATATAACATTTCACAGAAAAGAAAATTAAAAAGTTCGGGATTTATCCATCCTGAATTAATGGAAGAATTCCTGGAGAAGGATTTATCCCTGCAAAAAATACCTATAGGTTTTTCAGAACAACTCACTGAAAGCAGCTTTCATTCAGGCCTCGACGAATTATTGAGATATGCAGACAGAAACTCCATGGCGAATTCTTTAGAAGTACGTTTACCCTTTTTAAATCATGCATTTGTAGAATTTATCTTTTCCATGCCGGATAATTTTAAAATACGAAATGGCTATACAAAATGGATGCTCAGGCAAGCCATGAAAAATAAATTACCGGAAAAAATTATTTGGGCTAAAGGAAAGACCGGATATGAGCCACCCCAGGAAAACTGGATGAAATCAAAAATGATACAGGACATGGTGATGAGTGCCAGAAAGAAACTGGTTGATCATAAAATATTAAACAAAGCGATTATGCATCAAAATATCATGGCCAAAAGTGCACACGCTCCCGAAAATTTCGACTGGCGTTTTTTATGTGCAGCCACACTCTTAAAATAAATCATGCATCTTTGCAAAACAACCTTTTAAAAAAAGTAAGATGAGAGACGCAACAAAATACATTCATGCGGGCGTAGAACCGGACCCTTCTACAGGCGCTATCATGACACCCATTTTTCAAACATCCACTTATGTGCAATCAGCACCCGGAAAAAATAAAGGCTATGAATATGCCCGCTCGCAAAATCCCACCCGTTCTGCTTTGGAACGCGCATTAGCCGTGATTGAACAAGGTAAGCATGCCCTTTCATTCAGTAGTGGAGTAGCGGCTACAGATGCAGTTATTAAACTCTTAAAGCCGGGTGATGAAGTAATCACAGCAAATGATATGTATGGAGGGACATACCGCTTATTCACAAAAATCTATGCAAAATTTGGAATACAATTTCATTTTCTTAATACACAGGATGCTTCCCTTGTTGAAAAGGCCATTACAAAAAATACCAAATTAATTTGGCTGGAAACACCTACCAATCCCTTAATGAATATTACAGATATCCAAGCGATTGCTTCAATTGCAAAAAAACATGGTATCCTGGTTTGCGTAGATAATACATTTGCCTCACCCTATTTACAAAATCCGATAACTTTAGGAGCAGATATCGTGATGCATTCTGTTACAAAATATTTGGCCGGCCATAGTGATGTTATACAAGGCGCACTTATCATGAATGATGATTCACTTAGGGAGGAATTGTATTTTATTCAAAAAAGTTGCGGCGCCATACCCGGGCCTCAGGATTGCTTTTTGGTTTTACGTGGCATTAAAACACTTCATGTACGGATGCAAAGGCATTGTGAAAATGGGGAAAAGATTGCCCGATTTTTACGAAATCATTCCAAAGTATCTAAAGTATTCTGGCCGGGATTTGAAGATCATCCCAATCATGATATTGCTAAAAAACAAATGAAAGCTTTTGGGAGTATGCTTAGCTTTGAATTAGTGGATGACAGCCCTGAAAATACAACGCGCTTTTTATCTTCCACAAGCATCTTTGCTTTGGCTGAGAGCCTTGGCGGCGTGGAATCCCTGGTCAATCATCCGGCTTCCATGACTCATGCGTCAATACCTCGTGAAGAGCGTATTAAAAATGGTTTAAGAGATGGCCTCATTCGTTTAAGCATCGGTATTGAAGATGCAGATGATCTCATGGAAGATTTAAATAATGCAATCGGCTAAAGATAGCGGAAGTGATTTCTATGTTTGATACATTAAAAGAATTACTTGAACGCAATTTTGAACTTTATAATCATATCAATTTTATTGATCAGGATCCTATTTCCATTCCACACGCTTACAACAAAAAACAAGATATTGAAATAGCAGGCCTTTTTGCTGCCATTTTTTCCTGGGGTAACCGAAAGGTCATCATTGCTAAAACAAAAGAACTGATGTGCAGAATGGATAACAGTCCCCATGATTTTGTTACACATTTCACATCAAAAGAATTAAATATTTTTTCAAACTTCAAACACCGCACTTTTAATGGGGATGATGTCCAATTTTTTCTCCGATTTTTACAGAAACATTATGCCTCAAATCAATCTCTTGAAAATGCATTTCTAAAGACCAAGCCTACCCGGCAAAACAAAATGGAAAATGCCCTGAATGGATTTTACCATTACTTTTTTGAAGATGAAACGGGCATTGCGGCATGCAGAACAAAAAAACATATAGCAGCACCCGAAAAAAACTCTACTTGTAAAAGATTAAATATGTTCTTACGTTGGATGGTACGCAAAGACACATCCGGCGTGGACTTTGGAATATGGGAAAAGTTACAAGCGGCTGATCTGATTTGCCCACTTGATATCCATGTATTAAGAACCGCGAAGCAATTGAAATTACTGAAAGATGAAAAGCCAAATTGGCAAACTGCCTGTAAGCTGACTGCACAATTAAAAAAATTTGATAAGCATGATCCGGTAAAATATGACTTTGCTTTATTTGGAATGGGCATCAATAATAAAACAACTTTTTATGACAAATACTCAAATTGAAAAAACCCTATTTGAAAATAAAAATATTCAGGATTGGGAAGACAACAGCTTTTTTCAATTATTGAATTCCTATATCCAACATCTTATTCAAAATGATTTCCCTGCCTTAGTGAATTTGTTATACAGAATAGATATTTCAGAAAAAAAATTAAAAGATCAATTGGACAATCCGGAAAATAGGGATACATCAACAACTATTACAACTTTAATTATTGAAAGACAAATTGAAAAAATAAAAACGCGTATTAACTACAACAAAACGGATCATGAAAGTAAAGAAGAGCGCTGGTAACTGCACCTTCACTAAAATGAAATGGCAACATGACGAACAAAACTTTCATCCAATGATATGAAAGTTTCGGTACGTTCTATGCCTTTAATTTTTTGCAATTCATCATGCAAAACTTTTTTCAATTCCTGGATGTTTTTACAAACTACTTCCGCAAACATGCTATAATTCCCTGTAGTATAATTCAGCCTGACAATCTCCGGGATCTTTTTTAATTCTTTAGCAACCGAATCATATAAAGAACTTTTTTCCAAAAAAATACCAATGAAGGCAATGACATCATATCCTAAACCTTTCAGATCCACATGCAATTTTTTCCCTTTGACAATACCGGCCTCTTCCATTTTCTTAATGCGTACATGGATCGTACCACCGGAAACAAACAATTTTTTACCCAACTCCGCATAAGAAATATCTGAGGTATGCAACATTTCATGGAGAATATCATAATCGAGTTGATCAAAATTTAAAGAAGTGGCCATTGGTAAAGCGTTTATTTAATATTATTCAAATATATATTATTTTTTTAGATAATTTCTATATTTTAAAGAATTCTTTAAGATATTTTCAAATAAATAAATAGTTTACTTAATATTGCATTATCACACTGTGGGGTGATGAAATCTTTGGCAGACATACCCTCTCGTCTCGGGGGTGGGGGTCACAGGAAAAACAGGGCATAGAGCCGACCGAATGGCCGACCGGGGTTGACCACCAGGATTTGTGCCGTTGCTAACTTCCCCGTGTAGGTTCGAATCCTACCCCTACAGCAAAGCTGTTTCATCAGGTATGAAACAGCTTTTTTTTATCTTTATACTTCTTTCCTGATCAAATCACACTTTTAATCAACTCGTATGAGAAAATATTCTTTGTCTTTTTTAACCATAATGGCTTGTTTATTTATTCAGCCAATTTTTGGACAAACCACAAATCTCCCGGAAGGGAATTTATTTATCATTGGTGGTGGTGAACGCCCGGATTCATTGATGATAGACTTACTTAAAACAGCTCAACTCAACGCAAAGGATTACATCGTCGTTTTACCTATGTCAGGAGCTGAGCCGGATACAAGTTTTTTTTATTTCAAGGAACAGATGTCCACGCTTTGTAAGAATACTATAGCCAACCTGAATTTCACCAAAGAAAAGGCACATGATAAAACCTGGCTAGATTCTTTAAGAAAAGCAAAACTCATTTTTATCACAGGAGGAGATCAAAGCCGATTCATGTCTATTGTACTGAATACCCCCATCTACACAGCAATACATGAAGCTTATCAAAAAGGCGCAACGATTTCCGGAACAAGTGCAGGTGCTGCGGTAATGAGTAAATTTATGATTACAGGAAATCAATTAGTGGGCGATACATCCTATAGCGCCACTTTTGATCGGATATGGAGTAATAATATTGAATTTTCGCAAGGCCTGGGTTTACTGGACTCCATCATTATTGACCAGCATTTTATTGTTAGAAGCCGCTACAATCGCCTTCTTTCAGCATTGTATGCTTATCCGAATTTTACCTGTATTGGCATAGACGAAAGTACAGCCATCATTTTTCATAAGAAAAGAATCACCGTTGCGGGCAAAAGCCAGGTCCTTGTTTTTTCAAATATGGAAGATCAAAAAGCAGTCAAGGGCTTGATTAAATTTTCTGATATTCATCTCAGCATTTATACATCCGGCGACTCTTTTCTTTGCAAGTAAATTTTACGGCATTCTGAATATAGAAATTATAGCATCATTTTTGCTTTTCATTTAAAAAGATAATATGAAATACTTTCTGACGTGCTCCCTGTTTTTCCTGCTTACCGCTTGCAGTTCTACGCGGCAGGCAACAAAAAAACAAGTCACCGATTTTACCGAATTAAAAAAAATGGTGAATGAAAAAAATTTTGATTTCGTTGCAGAACGTTTATTACCGGCAACAGGAATACCATCGTACATAACTGGTTTTTATGATGTGAGGGTGAACCAGGATAGCCTCCTTGTCCACTTACCTTACAAAGGTCAGGCTTATATGCCTCCTGTTGATCCTTCCCAGTCTCCATTAAATTTTCAATCCACTTCATTCGATTATTCTTTTACAGAAAGCAATGACAAATTGAATATTTCAATAAAGCCAAAAGATAAACAAAATGTACTACAACTCTTATTCGTGATTTTTAACAATGGGTCTGCCACTTTGAATATCAATTCCTCTGACAGGCAGAGTATATCTTTCACAGGGTATATCTCATCAAGTCAATAAAAGAATTGCTAAATCAGAAGTATTTAGTTTTTACAACGTGAAGTTTCACAGTATTTTTGCCCCACAAAAAATAAAACTAAAGATGAAGAAGATTATTTTACCCGCCATGATTATGATCAGTTCAGTCATGGTTTATGCACAGGATCAAACCGTAAAGGATTTGCAAACAGAATCTCAAAAGCAAATCAACAAAGACCCGGCTGATACAGCCAACAAAGTTTGGAAGACAGGTGGTATTCTCAGTTTGAGTATTGCTCAAGGCAGTACCAGTAACTGGGCTGCTGGTGGTGATAAATTTTCTTTGTCACTCAATAGTTATATCAATGCACATGCTTTCTACAAAAAAGGGAAAAACAGTTGGGATAATAATTTGGATTTTAATCTTGGATACATGAATACTTCTACATTGGGCAACAGGAAAAATGATGACCGCATAGACATTACCTCAAAATATGGTTATGCATTAAATCCCAAACTCAATATTGCGGCATTAGGTGATATACGCTCTCAATTTTTTAAAGGATATACTTACCCGGATAATATTACTAAAGTATATAGTTCCAATTTTTTCTCTCCCGCTTATGTATTACTTAGCTTAGGTCTTGATTATCATCCAATCAGCAATTTATCTATTTTTGTTTCACCGGTCACAAACAGGTGGACCTTTGTCAATGATACAGCCTTATCAACTTTATATGGCCTTGACCCCGGGAAAAAATCTTTATACCAGATTGGTGCTTATGCATCCATCAATTATACAACCAATCTTGGAAAAGTAGTGACTTATACAGGCAGGTTAGACTTGTTTTCTAATTATAAACACAATCCGCAAAATGTGGATCTTTATATGACCAATCTTTTTGCCGTTAAATTATCCAAAGTGCTTTCTGCCACCTGGAGCCTGGATATGATTTATGATGATGATGTCCGGATTTTTGGTGCCAATCAAAATGCTCCGGCCCTGCAATTAAAATCTTTAGTAGGTGTAGGTCTATTGGTGAAGTTATAAAGCACCCATTTCAAATATTAAAAAATACCCGGAGAATGTCCGGGTATTTTTTATTCTGTCCTTCTGTGAGTTGTATCTTTGGTATTAAAGTATAAAATGGAAGATTTATTAAAGCAGGTATTAGAAAACTTTGCATTTTCATCGGATCATTATACCATTGAAAAGACCGGGACCGGTTTAATCAATTATACTTACCTGGTATCCTCAGGAAATAGAAAATATATATTACAGGAAATCAATACTTCTGTTTTCAAATCACCGGGTATCATAGATGATAATATCTCCGCAATCGGAAATTATTTACATCAGCATTTTCCGGGATATTATTTTACCATGCCCATTAAGGCATTGAATGGCAAAACACTTGTTGAATCAGGCAATCAATATTTCCGATTATTTGAGTTTGTGAAAGACTCCAAAACTTTTTCTATAGTCAATTCAACGGATATTGCTTATGAAGCAGCAAAAGCATTTGGCAGGTTTACAAAATTATTAAAAGGCTTCAATGCAAATCAATTGCATCAAACCATTCCACATTTCCATGATCTCATTCTCCGGCAGGAGCAATTTGAAACAGCCGTTGATTCAGCTACTACGGAACGTTTCGAAAGGGCTCAGAAACTGATCGAAGAGATTTCTGCTTATACATGGATAACAACTCATTTTAAGCAAATGATACATGATCGTGGTTTTAGAAAAAGAGTAACACATCATGATACCAAAATCAGTAATGTATTATTTGATCCGCAAAACAAAAGCATCTGCGTTATTGATTTAGACACCATCATGCCTGGATATTTTTTTAGTGATGTTGGAGACATGATGCGGACTTATTTATCGCCCGCAGGTGAAGAGGAAAAAGACCTCTCTCTTGTACAAATACGCGACACTTATTTTGAAGCTATTGCTGAAGGGTATCTTATAGAAATGCAGGAGGAGCTGAGCAAAGAAGAACTCGATGCATTTTATTTTTCGGGTCAGTTTATGATATATATGCAAGCACTCCGTTTCCTCACTGATTTTTTGAATGGAGATATTTATTATACGGCCAAATACCCCATGCACAATTTTACCCGTGCAGCAAATCAATTGCAATTGTTGAAATGCTATTCAGCAAAGAAAGAATTATATGAAAATAAAATCCGGGTATTATTAACTAAAAAGCATTATACCTGATCCAGAAAACCTGGAGAATTTTTTCATAAATTATCCATTTCATTTCCTACAAATTCCATCAGTTCCTGAATATACGCTGAAGAAAAGTTAAGTTTAAGGCCGGCTGCTTCATATAACTCCGGTAATGTCTTCGTACCACCTAATGAAAGAGCATGAATATAATTCTCCATAGCCATTTTAGGATCTTTTTTGAACTGCATCCATAAGCCGATTGCGCCCAATTGTGCAATACCATATTCGATATAATAGAAGGGCACTTCAAATAAATGCAATTGCCTTTGCCA
>Ga0116193_1000122_pt1 | contig 74363 bp, 67 predicted proteins | sample AD_UKC115_MetaG_FD_89892 | JGI IMG/M metagenome (GOLD analysis project Ga0116193, IMG submission 89892) | Active sludge microbial communities of municipal wastewater-treating anaerobic digesters from Hong Kong - AD_UKC115_MetaG | ecosystem: Engineered > Bioreactor > Anaerobic > Digestate...
CGACAACGTCCTCGCCACCCATTTTAAAAATGTAAAGGCTGTTGAAAATAAAGAGGGCATCAGCATCAGTTGGCAAACACTGAATGAAAGCAATACTCAGTCATACACCATAGAGCGCAGCGGCAATGCGCAGGATTACCGGGATATAGCAAACATTCCTGCCAAAGGGCAAACGGAAAACAGTTACAGCTACACAGATAAAAATCCACTCGCAGGAGATAACTATTACCGCATCCGGGAAAATGCCCGGAATGGCACGGTTAGTTACAGCCAGACACTTAAAGTAAACTTTATCCAAAGCGGAGTTCTTTCCCTCTATCCCAACCCGGCCAAAAACACGGTAACGGTGAAAGGCTTAGATAAGAACAGCGCGTCTGTTATCAAAATCATGGATATGCAGGGCAGAGAAATCAGCAGTCAGCATTTTGACCGGGTAAGCACTGCCACACTGAATATCCGCAGCTTAGCACAGGGCGCCTATTTTGTACAAATAACCCAGGGAGAGAAAGTAGTAAGGTTGAAGATGGTGAAGGAGTAATGATTAATTGTGAATGGTTAATGGTTAATGGGGGAATTTGAATAGTTAATTGAAGCCGGGTGTTGTGCCCGGCTTTTTGTATTTCTATTGATTTTCCATGCACCCATCAAGGCTTTGTACAGGGTTGAGCAGGGTAAAAAAACTATTTTCATTGAAGTTTCTTCCGGATCAATTTATGTTCATAAGCATATTTGATAAGTCCTATTACACTTCCGGTTTTTGTCTTTCTGAAAATGTTTTTTCTATGTGTTTCAACTGTTCTTTCACTGATAAATAAAGTGTCAGCAATTTCCTTATTTGACAACTCCTCTTCTATCAAACCAATAATTTCAATTTCTCTTGCTGTAAGATGAGTTTCTGCATTTTCTTTTTTTACATTTTTGAAGTTATCCAGTTCATGAATAATTTCATCGCTGAAGTAGATGCCCCCTTTTGCAATTTTGTGTAAAGCTTCAAGAAGTTCTTTTTTGCCGGTATTTTTTAGGATATACCCGGAGATGTCCGCATCACAAATCATTTGGTTGACGGTCGTTCCCTGGCCACTCATACTTAATGCCAGAATTTTTATTTGAGGAAATTTTTGTTTTACTTTTTTTGCTAACTCCTGCCCATTCATTTCAGGCATCATGATATCCGTCAGTAAAATGTCTGCAGGTATTGCAGAAAGTTTTTCAAGCATTTCCTGAGGAAGGGTAGTACATAAGACGATGGAGAAATCGGGGTCATTTTCAAGTAAAGATTTAATTCCGTCAATAACAATCTGGTGATCATCCACTATGGCTAACCTGATTTTTTGGGGATTCATTTCATTGGATTTTGGTGTAAATTAAGTATTTTCTTCTATAGGCACATAAATAGCCACTAATGTGCCATTGCCGGGCTTACTATGCCAATCTACTTTTCCTTTGAGATAGCTGATACGCCTTAAAATATTTTTTAAGCCTATCCCATTAAAATGATTTAAATCTTCTGTATGAAATCCTACGCCATTATCTTCAATAGTTGCATTGACGCCATCCTCATCTTTTAGAATGGATATATCCAATCGAGTGGCCTGCGCATGTTTTAAAACATTGTTTACGCATTCCTGGATGATCCTGTAAAGTACAGCGCTCGTATTGGCATCTATGCCTTTATCCATTCCTTCCGTATGCAATTGAATTTGAACCTCATTCCGGTAAAGACGGTCTATAAATTTATTTAAAGCTTCTGGTAAACTGCCGGCCATTAATGCATTGGGCATCATATTGTGTGAAACGGTACGAACTTCCCGGCAGCTTTCATCCACGAGGCTAACGATTTTTTCATAGTTCCTTTTTTGTTTTTCCGATTCAAAATGAATTTCACTTTCCAGAGCGGATAAATTCATTTTGGCGGCGCTCATCATTTGACCTATGCCATCATGCAAATCTCCCGCAATCCTTTTGCGTTCATTTTCTTCAGCAACAATCACTGCCTGCGTCGTTAAGGATTGTTGGGTAATGATGGCAGATTGCAACTTGGACTGTTGTTTCAAAGAATAACGCCTGTACCAGGAAAAGCCCAGGGCAGAAAGCAAAATGAGTAGCGCAATAAATCCGGTGATCCAATAATTGCGTTTGGTAATTTCCAGTTGTTGATGCAGTATTTGTTTTTCCTTTTCGGCCGTTTCATATTTTGCGGATAATTCTTCTACCTGTTTCGCAGAAGAAATTTTGTAAATAGAATCTTTCAGATCAGCAGATTTTTTAAAATATTGAAGTGCTTGCATCGGGTCATTATTTGCAGTAGCGATATCTGCCAATTCTTTGTAATTAATCATCATTAAGTCAGGATAATTTTTCGGCGCAATGAGATCAATACTTTTCAGGTAACTACTTTTTGCTTTTTCGTAATTTTTTTCGGCTAAATACATAGCGCCCAGGTCTGTATAGATCAAAGCGATACTCAAAGTATCTTTTAACTTTTCCCGAATGGCTAAAGCGGCTAAATTATTTTTTTCTGCTTCTTTGAAATTCTCCTGGATAACATAAACGCCGGCCATAAAATTCATGGCATAAGAAATGCCTAACTGGTCATTGAGCTGCTTACAAATTTCTAATGAAGATTGATAATTTTGAAGGGCGGCAGCGTAATTTTTTTCGTACTCATAAACTACGCCACTTTCATTATAAATCAATGAAATTCCCCGCTTGTCTTTAAGTCTTACAAAGAGATCCATGGCTTTATCATAAAACTGGTGCGCTCGTTCATAATTCCCTGTTTTCCGAAAAAGTTTAGCCAACCCATTATAAGTATAAGCCAGATCTGTAAATGCATTTTTCTTTTCCAGCAATTCTACGGATCGGTAATAATAACTCGCCGTGCTATCATAGATGCCTTTAAAATAAAAAGATCCCGCCAGAGTTTGATAAAATTTACCCATAGCTATACTGTCGTTTAGATGAACGGCAATGGCCAATCCTTTACGTGCATAAAGCATATTGTCATCAAAGCTGACCTGCATCGAGGCGAGCCGGTAATATGCATCCATTATTTTTTGAGGATTTTGGGAAGACTGTGTAATGGCTAAAAGGCTGTCAATAGCGGGTGGCTGAGATCGAACAGGAATTATAAAAATTAAGATGAAAATGAATAAGCAGTAGTATTTCATGTTAATTGATTCAACACATCATTCATGGAGAAGATACCTCTTTTTTGTTGCATAAACTCGGCTGCTGCCAATGCGCCAATGGCAAATCCTTTGCGGTTAAATGCATTATGCCGGATAACAATTTCATCATCTCCGGAGAAATATTTGACAATATGTATTCCTGCAATTTCATCCTCCCTTTTACTAATGATCGGTAATACTTTTTTCTCTTCGCTTTCCGCATTGACCCATTTTTCTTTATCCGGGTTTATATCAATAATCTGATTGGCAAGTGTAATAGCTGTTCCACTCGGGGAATCCTTTTTATGTACATGATGCACTTCCTCAATACTAACATTGAATTCTTTTTTGTCTTTCATGATCCCCGCAAGGAAATCATTTAATTCAAAAAAAAGATTTACCCCGATACTAAAATTGCTGGCATACAAAAATCCGCCATTTTTTTCTTTACAGGCATCCGTTACTTCCCGCCAATGATTGAGCCATCCTGTAGTGCCGGAAACAATGGGAACACCTGCATTAAAACAAGAAAGGATATTACTCACGGCAACTTTCGGATGAGAAAAATCTATACATACATCTCCACGTTGTATGTTTTCTGTGGTGAAATCATCCGGATTGCCAGAATGAATTTTCAAAACGATTTCATGCCCTTTAGTGAGGGCAATTTCTTCAATGGCTTTTCCCATTTTCCCATATCCGGCTAATATGATCTTCATCTTATCTTTTCAAAAGTAATAATAAGATTTTATTTGAAAACAGGATCGAAGAAAAAATGGAAGGCTATTTCTTAACGGGGTTTTTAAAATTTAAAACAATTCCTAATCCCATTGTTTTAAATTGTGGATTTATTTCAGGCCTGATATCCATGCTAAGGTCGTCACTTACATCAAAGTGTTTCAAATGTGCGAAAACAGTAGCGTCTGCCACATTTAAACCCCACACTATGATAAACCATAAAGTAGAATAGTCCCGGTCTTTTCGAAATTGGTTGCGATAAAATTGCAAACTCGTCGGGTTACTGATGAGGGGTTGTAATTTTGGGTCAATGGTGGGAAAAAGAGCGCTATCATTATTCACGACGATGTTATAAGCATCGCGTGTTTTTTTATACCATTTATTGTTGTAGAAATAAGTTACCGTAGGTATAGCCAGTGCACCATACACGATGGGGATCTTCCAATATTCTTTATTATAAGCTTGCCCCCATCCCGGAAGAATAGCAGAGCGCAAAGTGGCCTTACGGGGATCATGTTTTTGTAGAAAAGCTATTTTATTGGTATCGGCAACCTGGCTCGATGCTGTTTTTGGCAATAAGGCTGTATCTGTTGAAACCCTTATACTGTCCGTATCCTGAGCTCTCAGCAGTGAGCTGCTCACAAGGAAAAAGACGAATAAGCAAAATTTTTTAATCGCCATATTTAATCAATCTGTACCTGCATGAGGGTGAGGATTTTATTCAATTCTTCCAGCGAAAAATATTCGATTTGTATTTTTCCGGCGCCTTTTGAAACATTATGTTGCAAAAATACTTTTGTGGAAAAATGCGATGCCAATGTGTCTTCCAGCCTTTTATATACCGGTGACAGATTATTTTTCCCCGGAATTTTTTTTCCGGTCTTTTCTTTAGACAACTGCCGTACCAGTTCTTCCGTTTGCCTTACACTTAATTGTTTATTTTTTATTTCATTAAAAACAAATAATTGCTTATCCACTGTATCTATATTGATTAATGCACGTGCATGCCCCATACTGAGTATGCTCTGGCGAACTGCAAGTTGAATCTCTGGAGGTAATTTTAATAGTCGGAGATAGTTGGCGACGGTACTTCTTTCTTTGCCCATTCTTTCTGCAACCTGCTCCTGAGTATAATGAATTTCATCCATCATGCGCTTATAGCTGAGTGAAATTTCTATGGCATTCAGGTCTTCTCTTTGCAGGTTTTCCAACAGCGCTAATTCGAGTAGTTGAATATCATTGGCCTGTCGGATATAGGCGGGTACTTCTGTGAGACCTGCTATCTTAGCTGCTCTGAGCCTTCGTTCGCCTGCTATCAATTGAAATCTTCCTTCATTCGTTTTTGATACGGTGATCGGTTGAATAATATCATGTTGACGGATAGATGCAGCTAATTCCTTTAATGCCTGGTCATCAAAATTTTTACGTGGGTTTTTAGGATTCGCATCTATGAGTTGAATAGGAATACGGTTTGAGCTGGTGGCCGCATCCATGACGGTATTCTGCAGTTTACCTGCTGTCGTTTTCAGGTCAGCATCTATATTTTCGAGCAAAGAACGAATGCCTTTGCCCAGCATCTCTTTATTTTGTTTTAATTTGGACATGCAAAAAGAATAATGAATAATTGTTAAATAAAGATTGTCCTTTTATTCCAGGATACGCTCTTCCTGTTTCATTTTGGTAAGATTATTTTTTTGAAGTACTTCTTTTGCAAGATTCATATAATTGATAGAACCTTTACTATGTGCATCAAATAAAATAACAGGTTTACCAAAACTGGGCGCTTCACTCAACCTTGTATTTCTGTGAATAATTGTGTTAAAAACCATTTCATCAAAATGTCTGCGTACTTCACTCACCACCTGGTTACAAAGTCTGAGTCTGCCATCATACATCGTCATCAGGATTCCTTCTATTTGTAAATTTTTATTTAACCTGTTTTGTACAATTTTAATGGTATTCAATAATTTCCCCAAACCTTCCAGCGCAAAAAATTCACATTGAACCGGAACGATCACACTATCAGATGCGGTTAATGTATTCACGGTAATAAGCCCAAGAGAAGGCGATGCGTCTATGATGATAAAATCATACTCATCTCGTATGGATGCCAGGATTTGTTTGACAACGGTTTCCCTGTTTGGGAAATGAATCATTTCAATTTCTGCACCCACAAGATCTATGTGAGAAGGGATGAGATCAAGATTTGGGATTTCCGTTTTTAAAATGACATCTTTTGCAGCAACCTGGTTCACCATGCAATCGTATAAGCTGCTGGTTACATTGTGCAGGTCAAAACCTACGCCGGTTGTGCTATTTGCCTGAGGATCTGCATCTACTAATAAAGTTTTAAATTCAAGTACACCCAGGCTTGCAGCCAGGTTAATGGCTGTAGTGGTTTTACCCACACCTCCTTTTTGATTTGCCACACCAATGATTCTTGCCATATATTCAGGGACGATTTATAAAGATGATAGGTTGGTTTTTATGTCTATGGTTTCACCAATTTGAGGAAGCATTAAATGCATACCGGCCTGAGCAAATGCTTCAATAGCTTTTCCCGGATCAATGCTGATTGGCGGAAAAGTATTGTAGTGTATGCCCACAGCTTCACTGCATTGTACAAAATGACAGGCATCTATGGCATCATACACATCCATCGTGAAATTACCTCCTATTGGTAAAATGGAAAAATCCAATTTGCTCCAACGGGGAATCAACTGCATATCCATTGTTAAGGCCGTGTCTCCCGCATAATAAAAATTTCCATCCGGTGTATTAAAAACAAATCCCATCGGGTTGCCGGCATAAGTGCCATCACCCAATGAAGAGGAATGCACTGCCTGTACACCCCGAACTGTTCCAAAGTCAAAAGGTATAGGCCCTCCATGATTCATTCCATGTACATGGGTAATCCCATTTGCTTCCAGCCAATAGGAAATTTCAGCAGGAGCTACACATAAGGCATTTGTGCGTCGAGCTATTCCCAGCAGATCCGTTGTATGATCTCCATGCCCATGCGAAACAAAAATGTAATCTGCTTCTATTTTTTTTATATCAATATTTCGAGCTGCCTCATTGCCGGAAATAAAAGGATCAAACAATAGTTTTTTTCCATTTGTTTCTATTAAAAAACAGGCATGCCCATAAAAAGTGAGATGGATCATTTGAGTATCTCTTATGTGGATGAATCTGCGAAATTAATTTTTAGCCATGATTTTTCCCAAACTTATCCCTGTTCTGTGGATATATCCTTGTTAAAAAAAACTTTTAGGATGATTTGTTCAAATCCTGTACGGCATGTTGTTGCCCTATTGGTTCATCATTTGTTGTTTAATTTGCAAAAAAATAACCATGAGAAACTGGTATGGGAGTTGGGTCATCGTACTCATTATTTTATTGATTGATTTTTATGTGTACTATGTGATACGTACCGTATTTGCAGGTGATCGGAGCAGGATGACATTTACCTATATCTACTGGACTGTGTCAGTAGGCATGTTGGCTTTTATTGTATCCTTTCCGGCTATTCATTATTTTGAAGCACATATCATCCTGCGTAGTTATATTTTCGCAATCATACTGGGAATCCTTTTTGCCAAGTTGATTGGCGCTGTTTTTTTCCTTGCAGATGACATCCGACGGGGCTTTCTATGGATCATGTCGAAGACTTTTTATAAAACAGGAGTAGATTTCACTCCAACAGAAACTACGATCAGCCGTTCTGTTTTTCTTACCTGGACTGGAATAGCTATGGGTAGTGGCTTGTTTGCTTCACTTTTATACGGCTTTTCCAATAAATATGATTACCAGGTAAAAAAAGTAAAACTCACTTTTGCCAATTTGCCTCAAGCTTTTCGCGGCTTGCGTATTTTACATATCAGTGATATTCATAGTGGCAGTTTTACCAATAAAGAAGCTGTGAATAAAGGTGTGGATATGGCTTTGGCACAAAAAGCAGATATCATACTTTTTACAGGTGATCTGGTAAATGATAAAGCAATTGAAATGAAAGATTATATGGATGTCTTCAGCCGCATTACAGCACCCATGGGCGTTTACAGCACTTTGGGTAATCATGATTATGGGGATTATACAAGTTGGCCAAGTCCTGAAGCCAAGATGCAAAATCTTGAAGATTTAAAAGAAGTAGAAGCCAAACTGGGATGGAAGCTATTAATGAATGAACATGTTATCCTGGAAAAAAAGGGTGAAAAGATTGCATTAATAGGTATTGAAAACTGGAGCGCATTCGGGAGCTTTCCCAAGTATGGAAAACTCAAAGAAGCATATACCGGCACAGAAGAATATCCATTTAAAATTTTGATGAGCCATGACCCAAGCCACTGGGATGCACAGATCAGGCCTGAATTTCCGGATATAGACCTTACACTTAGTGGTCATACACATGGTATGCAATTCGGTGTGGAAAATCCTTATTTTAAATGGAGCCCCGTACAATGGTTTTATAAAGAATGGGCCGGATTGTATGAAGAAAAAAATCAGAAAATATATGTAAACAGGGGTTGGGGATTTATCGGTTATCCCGGACGTGTAGGTATATTACCTGAAATTACCTTGATTGAACTTGCCTAATTCCTCAACTTAATTCAAACTTTATACAGGGAGATAACCTGTTAATTTTTTTTGAAATAAAAAAGATAAACAATAGTCAATTAGGGTTGTCGTTTTATTGAATGGCATGAAATTAGCCATAAAATAAAAAATTACACATGAAAAAAATAGTATTGATAGCCGCCGGTTTTTTGTTTTTTCAAACAATAAGTCAGGCCCAAAGTTTTCATCTTGGTGCAAAAGCCGGAGTAAACCTCAATAAAATTGACGGGCAAGCTTTTAAAGATGGTTTTGAAGCAGGTTTTCATTTAGGAGGATTTGTAGAAATCAACCTGAGCAATACCCTGGGAATTCAACCGGAGATATTATTTAATCAGACAAATACAACGGTTGCCAGTAATGCCACAGATATTTATAACCTGGCTTTAAATGGGGAGAAAAAAACTTTGAATTATTTAAGCATTCCTATATTGTTACGCATCAACGCCGGTAAACTGCTCACCTTTAATCTTGGACCGCAGTATAGTATTTTAATGAATACGCATGAAACCATTTTGCAAAATGGTGAAGATGCTTTTAAATCCGGTGATTTGGCAGCCGTATTAGGCGCACAAGTAAACCTGGGTTCTCTAAAAGTTTATGGCAGGTATAATATAGGGCTGAATAACATTAACGATATAGATAACCAGGACAAATGGAAAAACCAGCAAATTCAATTAGGGCTTGCTTTTAGATTACTTTAAAAATTTATTTAACACTAAAAGAGCATCCGTCATAAGGATGCTTTTTTTTGCCATTCATGCCATTTTGATAAAAAAATCCAGCTTTTTTGCTTTGGCATTTTAATTGACCTGATATACCACTTTTCTTATTTGAAGAGAATTTTATTGGGCTTATGCCAATTTGACGTTACAAAGTAAATTTTATGCAGGATCAATATTTTTTGAAAATGGAAGATGAAGCGGATTTCTTAAATATCATTCCCCTTAATGAAAATGAGGAAGATCAGGATGCGAACTTGATCATTCCGGATACGATTCCTTTATTACCCTTGCGAAATACCGTTTTATTTCCGGGTGTGGTATTACCTATTACAGTAGGCCGGGACAAAAGTATCAAAGCGGTCAATGATGCCTATAAAAATCATAAGATGGTAGGCGTACTTTCTCAGAAAGATATCAACATCGAAGAGCCCGGATATCAGGATCTCTGTGATGTAGGTACTGTGGCAAAGATTGTAAAACTCATAAAAATGCCGGATGGTGGCACGACCATTATCATACAAGGTAAAAAAAGATTTCGCCTCGATAGCATCGTGGAAGAAGAACCTTTTTTCAAAGCGAAGGTGAGTATTTTGAAAGATGAAACTACACCAGGTGAAGAAGATATAGAACCCTATATCAGCAGTATCAAAGAAATTGCCGGTCAGATTATACAGCTATCTCCGCAAATGCCGACAGAGGCTTCCATTATTTTGAAAAATATTGAAAGCCATTCATTCCTTATCAATTTTGTCAGTAGTAACTTGAATTGCGGAATTGCCGAAAAACAAGATTTATTGGAGACGGATAACCTGAAATTACGCGCTGAGAAATTAGTTACCTTATTACATAAAGAATTACAGTTTGTAGAATTAAAAAATAAAGTCACTTCTAAGACACGCACGGAGATTGACAAACAACAGCGGGATTATTTTTTGCAGCAGCAATTAAAAAGTATAAAAGATGAATTAGGCGGAGATCCCAATGATCGGGAACTGGCTGAGATGAAAAAAAGAGCAGAAGAAAAAAAATGGCCTGAAGCTGCAAAGTCTTCTTTTAAATCGGGTATTGAAAAATTAGAGCGTATGCATTCCAGCACGCCTGATTATTCTCTTGTGTATAATCATTTAGACTTGATGTTGGATTTGCCGTGGGAAGAATGTAGCATTGATAATTATGATTTAAAAAGAGCAGCTACCATCCTTGATGAGGATCATTATGGCATGAAGAAAATAAAAGAGCGCATCCTGGAATATCTTGCTGTATTAAAATTAAAAGGGGATATGAAGAGCCCCATCCTGTGTTTTGTAGGTGCACCGGGAATAGGAAAAACCTCTCTGGGAAAAAGTATTGCACATGCCTTGGGCAGAAAATATGCACGGCTGAGTCTGGGTGGTTTGCATGATGAAAGTGAAATTCGCGGCCATCGCAAAACTTATATTGGTGCAATGCCGGGAAGGATCTTGCAAAATATACGCAAAGTAAAAACCTCAAACCCGGTCATCATTCTTGACGAGATAGATAAAGTGGGCAATGATTTCCGCGGCGATCCTTCATCTGCTTTATTGGAAGTATTGGACCCGGAGCAGAATAATAGTTTTTATGATAATTATTTGGAGATGGAATATGACCTGAGTAAGGTTTTATTTATTGCTACGGCCAATAATTTACAAAATATACAACCAGCTTTAAGAGATAGGCTGGAAATTATTGATCTCAGTGGTTATGCTGTGGAAGAAAAGATACAAATAGCCAAAAGACATCTTATACCCCGACAAAAAGAAGCGCATGGTCTAAGCCATACGTCTGTAAAAATAGGAGATAAGATACTCCAAAAAATTATTGAAAATTATACTCGCGAAAGTGGGGTGAGAGAGTTGGATCGCAGGCTGGCAGCGATTATGCGAAACCAGGCAAAAGAATTGGCCATGGGAAAAAAATTAGGCGGCCATCTTACCCTGGCAGGTGTGGAAAAAATTTTAGGAAAGCCTCGTTATTCCAATGAAATTTATAAAACAGCCCATCTGCCGGGTGTTGCTGTAGGCCTCGCATGGACTTATGTGGGAGGGGATATATTATTTATAGAAACCGCATTGAGTGAAGGTAAAGGAGAGTTAAAACTCACTGGTAACTTAGGCAATGTGATGAAAGAAAGCGCCACAACGGCTTATACCTATTTGCAGGTAAATGCCAGGAAATATCATATTGACTCCTCAGTTTTCAGCAAAAAAAATGTACATGTACATGTGCCGGAAGGTGCAACGCCAAAAGATGGACCCAGTGCAGGTATTACGATGTTCACTTCGCTGGCCAGCGCTTTTACAGGGAGGCAGGTAAAACCCTATATTGCCATGACGGGTGAAATTACTTTACGCGGACAGGTATTGCCCGTAGGAGGACTTAAAGAAAAAGTATTGGCTGCAAAACGTGCCGGGTTAAAAAAAATTATCCTGAGTGCTTTAAATGAAAAAGATATTTTAGAGATAAATCCTGATTTTATACAGGGTTTGGAATTCCATTATGTAAAGACCATGCAACAGGTATTAGACTTAGCTTTGGATTAGATAGAATCTTTCATTTGTGTGCATAGCCTCATGAATTATCTTTACTTCAGGTGATTCACGTTCGAATTATTTTAAGTTAATAATTCCTGTACTTAAAAGTCCCTGATGGATCAAATCATGTATTTTTGATTTTTTAAAATGGGCTGCTTCGCATGAATGCATGAAGACAATTGATCGTTACATACTAAAAAAATATTTCACCACTTTTTTCTTTGCTATTTTTCTATTTACAGTGATTGCTGTGGCGGTAGATATCAGTGAAAAGACCGATGATTTTGTAAAATCTGGACTTGGAGCCATGCAGATTATTCAGCAATATTATATTGCTTTTGTGCCCTATATCATTGCGCTTTTGTTTCCTTTATTTGTATTTATATCTGTCATATTTTTTACTTCCAAAATGGCGGGGAATAGTGAAGTGATTGCGATTATAGCCGGCGGGTCCAGTTATAACCGATTTCTCAGGCCCTATCTTATCGGGGGACTTTCATTGGGATTGCTGCTTTTATTGATGGTTAATTTTGTGATACCCAAAGCCAATGCCATTCGCACCACATTTGAATCAATTTATGTAAATCCTAATTCCTCTTATGATCCGTTATTGCCAGAAAATCATAGTATTTATTTTCGGATTGATTCATTTACTTATGCGGGAATCCGCAATTATGACACAGCTACAAAATCCGGTTCTATCTTCTTTATGAATCGCGTAAAAGGCGTACAACTTGTATATAGTCTCCGCGCAGAAAATATAAGTTGGGATACGGCCCAACAAAAATGGGTTTTGAAAAATGTATTTGAAAGAACGATCAATGGTTTGAAAGAAACCGTTCATGTGGATAGGAATAAAACAATGAATTTCAATTTTCAGCCATTTGATCTCAGCCGGGATGATTATGCAAAGGATAAGCTGGCGACACCTGCATTGACAAATTTTATTCAACTGGAAGAATTGCGTGGCTCCGAAAATGTCAATGCATTAAAAATAGAACGTTACCGCAGGCTGGCCACGCCTCTTGCCGTAGTGATACTAACATTAATCGGCGCTCTTATCGCGAGTAAAAGAGTACGTGGTGGCAGTGGCGCACATCTTGCATTAGGTTTCGTTATTGCGGCTATCTTCATTTTGATGGACCGGTTCTCTACTATATTTTCTACAAAGGGCAATCTGCCTCCAGAAATAGCCGCCTGGATACCCGACCTGGTATTTCTTGTTGTTACTTATTTCTTATACAAAAAAGCCGCTAAATAAAAATTTTTTCACGTTTCTATGAATTAGAAAAAATCTAAAACCGTGACAATCTTTTTATCTGCCTGTTTAGAAAATTTCCATATTATTTTTGATTAGCTTTTTTTTTGCAATCTACTTTTTTTACCTTTACGCCCATTACATACCGGGTTTATGGAAAAGGGTTATTTCCCCGGACTCTGCCAGAAAACTCATAAAACACTTAGTACATGGGCATATTAAAAGATCGCTTTGAAGCAAAAGCAGCCATAGAAATCAAAGAAATAAAGAAAATTCTCGCCGAACATGGTGACGATAAAATCGGGGAAGTGAAATTGTCCCAGATTTATCAAGGTATGCGCGGAATGACCGGATTGGTAACGGAGACAAGCCTCCTTGATGCACAAAAAGGCATCCGCTTTCGGGGATATACTATCCCGGAACTAAGAGAGAAGTTGCCTAAATCCCCCAAAGGATCTGAACCGCTTCCTGAAGGATTATTTTACCTGATGTTGATCGGTGAACTACCTGCTGCTGAAGATTCTGCTTATATCACCTCTATTTTTCAAAGGCGTAGTCATGTACCCAGCCATGTGTTTGAAACGATTGATGCATTGCCTATCACTGCTCATCCAATGACGATGTTTGTCACCGGTGTAATGGCTTTGCAAACAGAAAGTTACTTTACAAAGGCTTATGCTGAAGGTCTGAGTAAAAAAGATTATTGGGATCCTACTTTTGATGATGTCATTATTTTGATTGCAAGGCTTCCAAGGATTGCGGCGTATATCTATAGAAGGAAATATAAAAATAATGAACATATACAGCCAAATGGGTTACTCGATTGGGCAGGGAACCTTGCTCACATGATGGGTTTTAACGAGCATGGTTTCCGGGAGCTCATGCGTTTATATATGACGATACATGCAGATCATGAAGGTGGTAATGTTTCAGCACATACGACCCATTTAGTGGGGTCCGCTTTAAGTGATCCTTATTTGAGCTATGCTGCCGGAATGAATGGTTTGGCAGGCCCTTTACATGGACTGGCAAACCAGGAAGTCATAAAATGGGTTTTTGAAATGCAAAAAGAATTGGGCACAGATGAACCCACCAAAGAACAAATTGGAGAATATGTAAGAAAAACAATGGAATCGGGAAAAGTGGTTCCGGGCTATGGTCATGCCGTTTTACGTGAAACGGACCCGCGATTTATTGCTCAAATGGAGTTTGGCAAAAAACACATGCCTGATGATAAATTAGTCAATACGATCTGGCGCATTTATGAAACGGTGCCACCCATTTTGAAAACCATTGGTAAAATTAAAAACCCCTGGCCAAATGTGGATGCGCATAGTGGCGCTTTATTAGTGCATTATGGACTGGTGGAATATGAATTTTATACCGTTTTATTTGCCATCAGCCGATCACTGGGTGTCATGGCCAGTCTCCTTTGGGATCGCATCCTGGGCCTGCCATTAGAAAGACCCAAAAGTGTGACAACCGCCGCTGTTAAACGCTGGATTGCTGGTACTGATAAAATTTGGGGTGATTAAATATTTCATTAGTTGACCATTCATGAAGGATTTTTTAAGCATGTCATGCGTCGTTGATAACCATGGATGCTTTATACTGTTTGCTTTACTTCAAGTGATCAACAAATAATTTCTCTTTTTTTTATATTAAAGCCTGCATCATTTTCAATCGGAGAAGCTAGAACTTTTCATTGAGCAACTGAATTAACAGTGTGATGACGATTTCATAAAATGTTTGGAGACTGTATCTACACAAAGCATTTATTCATTTTGGTTATTCTTTCGGCAATTAAAAACTGCATTCTGCATGTACTTCACCTATTTTCACAGTATGTGAAAAAATTTACTTCGTTATTTGTGTAAATTGTATTTTTTTTGCATTTCAAATGAATCATACAGGCAACTCTACAAATGGCCATCCTGCCATTTTATTATTACAAGACGGTCATATTTTTCATGGACGATCTTTTGGGAAAATAGGTACTGCTACCGGGGAAATATGTTTTAATACGGGTATGACGGGTTATCAGGAGGTATTTACCGACCCCAGTTATTTCGGACAGGTGCTTATCATGAATAATGTACACACGGGTAATTACGGTGTCAGTAAAAATGATATTGAAAGCAATGGAGTAAAAATCAATGCCCTCATAGGCCGAAACCTGGAAAATAAATTCTCCCGATACCAGGCAGATGACTCACTCGAAGATTATTTGATTGAAAACAATATCGTCGCAATTGAAGGAGTGGATACCCGTTTACTGGTGACCCATATCAGGGAGAAAGGAGCTATGAATTGTATTGTTTCTTCTGAGTATACCGGTATTGAAAAGTTGAAAGAAATATTAAATACCGTACCGGATATGGCCGGGCTTTCACTGGCTGATGAAGTGAGTACTAAAGAGGTCTATGCACTTGGCTCTGAAAATGCTGAATTGAAAGTGGCCGTACTGGATTATGGGATTAAGAAAAATATATTGGATTGCCTGGTTCAGCGGGGTGTATATGTGCGTGTATTTCCTTCATATACAAGTTTTGAAGAGATTAAAAAATTTGAGCCGGATGGCTATTTTATCTCGAATGGTCCCGGAGATCCGGCAGCAATGCATGGTGCAGTTAAATTAATTAAAGAAATACTGAATGAGGGTAAACCCTTTTTTGGAATATGTCTTGGCCATCAACTCCTTGCCCTGGCCAATGATATCCCTACTTACAAAATGCATCATGGTCATCGGGGCCTGAATCATCCCGTAAAAAATATTGAAAAAGGAATTTGCGAAATCACTACTCAGAACCATGGGTTTGGCGTGGATGCAGATGCTGTGCGGAAAAATGAAAATATCATCATCACGCATATCAATCTCAATGATCAAAGCATTGAAGGGATCCGAATGAAAAATAAACCTGCATTTAGTGTGCAGTATCACCCCGAGAGTACCCCCGGCCCTTTTGATTCAAGGTATTTATTTGATGAGTTTGTAGAAATGATTGTAGCGTATAAAAAAGAAAAAAAATAATCTCTCTTTTTCCTGAAATTTTATTTTGTTGATCGTGTTTTTGTGGGTAATGATTTCTATTACCAAATAGATTTCATTATCCATATTCAGATCCTGCCACTACGATTACAATCTCTCCTTTAATTTTTTTCTCCTTAAAATATTCCTGTACTTCTTGCAGTGTACCTTGTTTATTTTCTTCAAAAAATTTACTCAATTCACGACTTATGCTGCAAGAGCGGTTTGCTCCAAAATACATTTCAAAATCTTTCAGTGTTTTTAAAAGCCTTAAAGGGCTTTCATAAAAAACCATGGTTCTTTTTTCAACAGCTAATTCTTTGAGTAAGGTTTGCCTGCCTTTTTTTACCGGCAAAAATCCTTCAAATACAAAACGATGAATGGGTAAACCACTATTGACCAATGCAGGCACAAAAGCGGTTGCTCCGGGCAATGTTTCAACACGAATATTATGTTCGATGCAGGCGCGCACTAATAAAAATGCCGGATCGCTAATTCCCGGAGTACCCGCATCAGAGAGTAAAGCAATATTTTTCCCGGCTGATAATTGGTTTATAATACCCGTCAGCGATTTATGTTCATTGTGTTGATGAAAAGGGAGAAGGGGTTTGTCCACCTGGTAATGCTGCAGCAATTTTGATGATACACGGGTATCTTCACACAAAATCAAATCAGCACTTTTCAATAAATCAATAGCACGAAGCGTGATGTCTTTTAAATTACCAATGGGAGAAGGAATAATAAAGAGCATGATTTATTTTCAGCATACTTGATTGAATCAATTCACAAGTTCTATTTCATAATATTCCATTACCGGGTTAGCAAGTAATTTTTTACATGCATCATCCGCCAGCGCTTTTGCGGCATCTGACGATGCGGCTTCAATATTCAGGGTAATATGTTTACCTACCCGTACTTCTTTAACCCCTTGTATTTGCAGGTTTTCCAATCCACTCATTACAGCTTTTCCTTGCGGATCCAATAAATCCTTCAAGGGCATTACTTTGATTTGAACATGATATATCATGAAATACTTTGTTTATAAAGCAAAGATATAATAAGGTAAGCTACAAAGGTCAGCGGCACAGCCAGCCAGCCAAAAAATATGGCCATGAGCACACCAAAAATTAAAAGGATAGCCAGGGGAATAAAGGTGCCCCTGGATTTCTTATTTATTTTTAAAGACAACATGGGTAGTTTACTGATCATGAGATATGAGATAAAAATGATCAAAATATACCAAAACCAATAATTTGTTATGAAGGGAATGACCCATTCCGTGTTACTATTATACCAGAAAAGGAGAGGGAAAGATGCAATCAATATGCCGGCTGCAGGAATGGGTAAGCCTTTGAATCCAACATGCAATGTAGTATCCAAATTATACCTTGCCAGACGAAATGCACCTGCACAGGGTAAGATAAAAGCCGGAATGAAAAATAAAAATGAAGTAGAGAGACCTCCATCTTTTTGTGCAAAGGACATTCGCAAAAATTCAAACACAATCATTGCCGGGGCTACGCCAAAACTGACAACATCAGCGAGTGAATCCAATTGTTTTCCCATATCGGATGAGGCATGCATTAACCGTGCAATAAAACCGTCGAGAAAATCAATGAGGGCAGCCATCCCAATGAATAAAGAGGCAATACAAATATTTTGAGGAATACTGAGATATTGAATGCCCGCCTCATTCACTTCCGGAGTTAAAAAATTCCCGGCATCCTGGTATAGCGGAACCAGGCCAGGCTGTACTGCATATACAATAGCGATACAGCCAAAAAATAAATTGAGTAAAGTAAAAATATTCGGAATTTGTTTCATGCAAAAAGACAAAATTGATTGAAAGAACAGCTGCAATTTAGGGCAGTTATTTGAATATTGATATGGAATGTTAGACTAATAAATCAGTGAACTGAATTTCTATTCAAGGATCATTTATATAAAAGCAAACATTGGTTTAGAACAAAGGTTGTGCTTAATGAAATATGGATAAGCAATGAGAGCCGGTTAATACGTTGAACACTTAAAAATGATGTTGATGAAAAAAAAGCAGGACTACCTGCTTTTGTATATTTTAGTTTGTTATTTGCATTGAAGTTTCAATAAAAAATATGTAACCTCTTCAACAAATTAATGTTTCATTAATGCTTCAATTTCATCCGCTTCCAAAGGAATGTTTTTCATTAAATCAATATTCCCGTTTTTGGTGAGCCAGAGATTATTTTCAATACGTACTCCCATGTGTTCTTCTTCGATATAAATACCCGGCTCTACCGTCAAAAGCATGCCGGCTTTAAGGGGCTCTGTCTTTGTGCCCAGGTCATGAACATCCAGACCCAGATGATGAGAAATTCCATGGTAAAGATATTTTCGGTAAGCGCGATTTTCCGGATCTTCATTTTTAACCTGGGATTTTCTCAGTAAGCCGATTTTTAAGAATTGCTGTGTCGCTTCCTCTCCAACTTTCTCTGTATAATCAACCAGTGTGATGCCCGGTTTTAATAGGCTTTTGGCATAATTATGTAAATGCAAACAAGCATTATAAACGGTTTTTTGCCTACGCCCAAACTTGCCGCTTACCGGTACGGTTCGAGTGAGATCAGCGGCATATCCGCCATAATTTGCGCCAAAATCCATAAGAATCAGTTCACCTTCTTTACACTCTTCATTATTAAAAACATAATGCAATGTACGGGCTCTGTCACCACTGGCAATGATGCTTCCATAGGCTTCTCCTTTGGATCGGTTTCGTAAAAATTCATGAAAAATTTCGGCCTCTATTTCATATTCCATAACACCGGGATGAATAAATTGCAATAATCGTCGAAATGTTTTTTCGGTGATATCAATAGCCTGTTGTACCACTTCTACCTCCAATTTTGTTTTGATTGCACGAAGCTCAAGCATAATTTTTGCACTGCGCTCAAAATGATGTAATGGATATTGAAGTTGCATGCGTTGCACAAAACGATAATCTCTTGTCTGGAGTGGATTTGATTTACGGTCATTTTCATTTGTGTTCAGGTAAATCGTATCTACCTGGTGTATCCATGTTTGCAAAAGCGCATCCAGGCTATCAAGCCAAACTACAGTTTGAATACCGGATATTTGCCTGCCTTCTTCGGCACGCAATCTTTTACCATCCCATTTTTCTTTCATTTCATCTGGACGCACAAGCACCAATACTTCTCGATACTTTTGATCCGGGCAATCAGGATAAAGTATGGCCATCGTATCTTCTTGTTCTATTCCACAAAGCCAGTACAGATCACTATTCTGAACGAATTTCATCTGAGCATCGCCATTTCCCGGCAATTCATCATTGCTATTAAAAATGGCAATAGCATTTTTTTGCATCTTGCCGGTAAAACGTTTGCGATTTTCTGTAAATAGCGCTGGATTGATGGGTAAATGTTTCATGTTAAAAACTTTGGATGTTCTGCAATATAAGCAAAGATTGAAAATGGGCATGATAGCCTTGTGAGATTTAATGTTATTTTGACAATGCAAAAGTTGAAGTGTATTATTAAAAGATTAAATGATGGAAATTTGCAGGAAACCTTTTTCACTATGGCTACAAAACAGGAATATATTCAAACCCTTCATCCCGATCCGGCAAAAACGAATAAGCGTATTTTGAAAAGTAAGTATGATGATATTCAGAAGAACTTATTATTGATTTTGAAAGATTCTTCACCCACTCATTCAGAATTGATGGAAGCAATTTATGATCGGGTTAAAGATCATTTTGAAGGCGGCGTACAATGGTATGGCGAAACGGTGAAGCTTGACCTGGAAGCACGCGGAATCATTGAACGCATGGGTACTAAACCGGGCAGATACAGGTTGAAGAAAAAATAAAAGTATTTTCATTTCATCAGCAAATCTTATTGTACAGGCTTTTGAATCAGCCATTCTAAAGGTTCAGTAAAGGCTCATTTAGGTTTCAATTCCCGGAACAAACAAAGATTTTTCCAAAGCGCTTCAAGAAGTGAGAAAGAATGGAGAGATTTTTTTTAATAAAAAAAGTGTAGAAACATGCCTTTTCGCATTCCTTTATGTTCACTTTGTGGCCAAATTAATTAAATCCAAATCCTGATTTGTCATCAAGATACATATATCCATCTTTTAATATAAAGCCACCGGAGACTTCATCTTCAGCCAGGTCCAGGCTGCCATCAAGATCAATATATCTGGTATGAGCGCAGGCGAATGCGGCATGAAGCGCTGCTGTAATACTCACGATACTTTCATCGTTGCAGCCCCAGAATAGTTCTATCCCGGCGGGTTTGGCGATATTGGCTATTTCAAAAGCCGCAGAAAGACCTCCACATTTCATTAGTTTGATATTGAAAATGTCGTATAACTTTTGATGCGACAGTAAAAGCGCTGCTTCCGGGTTTTTTAAGGATTCATCGGCAGCTAGTTTAATATTGAATTTTTCCCGATACTTTAAAAGTGCTTCATCCCCGGAAGGTAGTATAGGTTGTTCTATTAATTCAACGGGGTATTTTTTAGTAAGCTGAGAAAATAAAACCAGGTCATCTAAACTGTAGCCGGTATTTGCATCCACGCGAACCGTGAAGTGATTCCCGAATTTTTCATGTATTTTAATAACACGTTCTGCATCTTGTTCGGGATTTAAACCAGTTTTCACTTTTAAAACCCGAAAACCTTTTGAATAATATTCCGATGCATCTTCCATTGTTTCTTGCACATCCTTAATACCAATAGTCACTGATGTAAGCATTTTTGAATGTTGTCTGCCATAAAAATCAACCACACTAATTCCCAGGTATTGGGCAAAGGCATCATGTAATGCAATATCTATGCATGCTTGTGTGCCCGGTAAATGATTAAAATTTTTTCTAGCTTCATCAATATGTTTTAAGAAGTACCGAATGTCTTTCCCGACTAATGAAGAAACAAAAGCTGACTGAAGATTTTGAAAGGTTTGATCCGGGCTTTCGCCAACCACTTTCGGATCCGGGTTTGCAGCGCCTATACCGGTGATTCCATTTTCCAGCACCACTTTCAGGAAAACATTTTCTACACCTGAAATAGTTTCTCTTGCGATGGTATAAGGTTTTTGTAACCGGAGGTCTTTTTTAAAAACTTGTATTGACTTTATTTTCATGCTATAGATGTGGGTTTAGCTAATTTTTTAATAACAGGTAATATCTTTTCACAACTTTCGTACAATGGTAATAATATAGGTACGTTAAATTTTTGCTGGTATTCTTGTTGAAAAGCCCGGGCTTCTACGGTGCTGCAGGATTCTGTATTAAGCGCAATACCGATGACGGTACTTCCAAGTAAACGAATTAACGCTATTTCAGATTCCAAAGTTGGAATTGCTCCCCAACTCTTTTCATGTTCATAATTTATTCTCTTTGGTGCATGAACCAGGATGACCGACTTCGCATTTCCGGAAATTAGCAATTCTGCGCCACATGGCCCTGAAGGATTGCGTAAAGCAGATTGTCCCTCTAGAAAAATGATATCAGGATTGGTGGCAGCCTGGCATTGCAGTATGGCATATTCTAATTCACCTGATACAAAATCATTTAAGGTTGAATCTACAATGAATCCATATTTACCTCCTTGCAGCCACCCGGTTTGCCCGGTATAAATCATTTGTGTATTCAATCCGGCATCATTACATGCATTCATGATAAAACGCGCTGTAGTACGTTTGCCTAAGGCACAATCGGTACCTATAATCGCAATTATCGGTGTTTGTAATTGTAAAATTTTACCTGTCCAAAAGTGGAGTTCTTGAATTTTTTTCGGGATACGAATATCTAGGAGTGTGACTCCATGATCCTGAGCTAGTTTTGCTATTTCAGGTTTAGCTGACAGGTAATCATGTAAACCATTGATGATATCAAGATGGAGTTGGATGGCCTCTTTGACCTCATTGAGTAAAGTGCCCGGAAACATACCGCCAACTGTAGCTACACCTACAATGCATACGTCCGGTTTTGACTGTAAGGCGTCACGAACCGTCGCATAGATCGGAATATTGCGTGGTGTGCCATCCAGTAAAATGCCCGCATCATTCCCATGATGTTGATGATCTACCACCCCTACAATTTGATAACGGAGGCTTTCTCTGATTAAACCATGTGCTGTTTTTGCCTGATCTGTTTTGAATAATCCATGGGTGAGTAAGATCGCTCGTTGCATATTGAATTCTTATTATGAGATGTAAATATAAATTAGGATTCTAATTTTGAAATACCCGGGAAGAAAATAGCTTCATGATTTTATTTTTTTACAACCAAAAAGCAGTTTTAAAGTCTTCTCATGATCGGTTATCCTTTCCGGGTAAATGTAGGTGAATTTCAACCGGGGGAAAAAGAAGATTGGAGATCCTTCCTTATTGATTTCTTTAGCATAAAAGATGTTTTATGAATAAACATATCGTGAAATAAAATTTTGAGAAGCCAGGAGAATTTTCATTTAAAAAACTTTATGAGCATCAGTCTTTAATGTACCTTGCACCTGCTTATTTCAATTCTTTCCCTGTAATATGAAAAAGATACTTAGTAGGATAATACCGGCCTTTTTCCTTGTATTGGCCTTCCAGTTTGCATTTTCCCAGGCTTCCGATTCAACAGCTCATTGCCATGTACGCATCAGCATTTTGACCGTAGAACCGGGCCAGGAATTATATTCGATTTTTGGGCATAGCGCGATACGTATCCAGGATAGTGTATCACACTCAGACCTGGTTTATGGATGGGGGACCTTTGATTTTAATGAACCTCATTTTTATTTGAAGTTTTTAAAAGGTAATTTAAATTACTTTGTCAGCGTTGATCCTTTTAATGATTTCATGGCGGAATATAAAGTAGATCAGCGAAGTGTTTGGGAGCAGGTGCTGATCCTTAATTGTATGCAAAAAGAAGCAATTCTTAAAGCTATTGCGATAAATATGTTGCCTCAAAACCGATTCTATCAATATGATTTTTTAAAAGATAATTGTACCACACGTATACGGGATATCATTTTTGCAAATGTGCAAAATACAGAGTTGGAAGGTACCATTACATTACCGGGCGTTTCCTACAGGGATATGATACATGAATACTTAGATGAAGGGGCAAAGCCCTGGAGCAAATTGGGTATTGATATCTTATTAGGCAGCCCTACCGACAAAGAACCCGGTAACCAGTCAGCCATGTTTTTACCGGATTATCTTATGCAGGCTTTGGACGTTACTCAGGTAAATGGGCAGCCGATTACAGAAAGTGAAGAGATGATATTTCAGGCTGCACCTTGTGATTGTCTTACCTGGATGTATGCACCCTTAATGACCACTTCGGTTATTTGCGTTATCTTTCTTATTATTTCATTAATACCCATTCGCTGGGCGATTACCATGACCAAATTGATGGATTCATTTTTATTTTATATCACCGGTTTAATAGGTATCATTATCTTTTTTATGTGGTTGTTTACAGAACATACAGCTACTGCAAATAATTTTAATATTGTTTGGGCATTGCCGACGAACTTCATTTTTGCGTTTTTTATTTGGAGGCATCACAAATGGTCCCGACCTTATTTCTTAATTGTATCTATTTTGTATGCTATCCTATTGGCAACCTGGTTTTTCCTTCCCCAGGAATTAAATATTGCTTTGATACCAGTCATTTTATATATGATGTTCCGCAGTTATAAATTAGGTGGAAAAAAAATCTCTAAAGAATATAATGCTGAAGTTTATTTTTAAAGATAAAACAACGGTTTATTATTCAAAAGCAGGGAGTGGATTCCCTGTAATCTTGTTGCATGGTTTTGGGGAAGATCACCGGATCTGGAATCAATGTGCTGAAGCATTGAAAAAAAGATATTTACTTTTATTGCCGGATATACCCGGGAGCGGCAAATCATCATTATTGAATAATAATTTTTCGGATGTATCCATTGAGACTTATGCTGATGTTGTTTTTGAACTTTTAGTGCATGAGCATATCAATCAGTGTATTTTATTAGGGCATAGTATGGGTGGCTATATTACTTTGGCTTTTGCAAAAAAATATCCTCAAAAATTAGCCGGTTTTGGATTGATCAATTCTACTGCTTATGCAGATGGAAATACTCAGTTGGAGAAAAGAAAAAAAAGTATAGAAATCATTCAAGCCTATGGGCCTCATGCATTTCTTCAACAAGTTTTACCGGCTTTGTTTGCAGAAAATTTCAGGGAAACGCATAAGCCATTCATGGAAAAGTACCTGGCTGACTCAAAGTCTTTCCAAGGTGAAGCGCTCATTCAATATTACAGAGCGATGATGCAAAGGCCTGATCATACCCGTGTTTTACAAGAAAGTAAAGTGCCTGTATTGTTTGTAAGTGGCACCGACGACGCTGCCGCGCCCTTGAATGACTTATTAAAACAAATGTACATGCCGGATATTTCCTATATTCACATTTTGGAAAATGGAGGGCATAAAAGTATGTTTGAAGCACCAGAAAAACTTCATGCCTTTATCGGGGATTTTATTGAAGGGAGTATCTCAAAAGATTAAGGAAAATATCATTTCAGCATGAAAAAAATATTGCATATAGTCATACTCTTATTTTTTTCTTCACAAGCATTTGCTACGCATATATCCGGTGGGGAATTGTTTTATGAATATATGGGTGCGGGTGCTCAACCCAATACAAATCGTTATAAGATCACTATGCGCCTTTTCAGGGAATGTAATTCCAATGGCGCATCTTTGAATGGCGAGATAGTGAATATAGGTATTTATTACAATTCTAGTTCTCAACTTTATACTACTTTACAACTGATCCAACAATGGAGTGGAAATCCGCCGGTAATTCAAAATACACCGGGTTCCATACCCTGCCTGATTGGGAGTGTAAATGTTTGCTACCAGATAGGTACATTTAGTAGTACTATTGATTTGCCCAATAATAATCCGGAAGGGTTTATTTTATCATGGGTCAGGTATAGCCGCCAGGAAATGACGAATATTGATGATGATCCTGTATCAACCAGAGCAGTAGGGGCCACTTATATTACCACCATCCCCGGCACTAATGTGATGCCCAGTGGATTTGATAATTGCCCCCAGTTTGCCGTTAAGGATACCGGGATAGTTTGTGCAGGCAAACATTTTGTTTTAGATTTTAGCGCCAAAGATGCCGATGGGGATTCCCTATCTTATTCTTTCATACCATCCTATGATGGAGGAAGTAATGCTGATCCCAATCCGGCGCCCACCCAATTTTTAAGCCTGGTTCGGTTGCCTTATTTAGTGCCTTATTCTGGAATTTTTCCTTTGGGGTCCGAAGTTTATATTGATCCTAAGACCGGAACAATTAGTGGTGATGCTCCAAAAGTACCCGGGAAGTATGTGGTCAATGTGGCAGCTACAGAATGGAGAAATGGCGTCATACTTAATGTGCATCGAAAAGATTTTATTCTCACAATCGGAAATTGTGATTTTGCTGCTGCAGATCTAAAGCCATCCTATTTGACCTGTGATGGTTTTACCCTTACGTTTCAAAATGAATCCACCTCCAGTGGTATTCATACTTATTTGTGGGATTTTGGCGACCCCACTTCCCCCAATAATACCTCTACGGCGCCGGTGGCTACTCATACCTATTCTGATACCGGAACCTATACCGTGAAATTAGTCATCAATAAAGGAGAGCAATGTACAGATTCTACAATCAGTAATGCTTTAGTTTATCCCGGTTTTTTCCCTGATTTCAGCGCTTCGGGAAGTTGTGTTCTAAACCCTTATCAATTTAAAGACTTAACAACTACAAAATATGGGGTAGTAGATTCCTGGAGATGGGACTTTGGTGATTTGACTACTCTCGATGACACATCTCATATTCAAAATCCAAGTTATCCGTATTCTTCACCGGGAACCGTACATGTTCAATTAATTGTGACGAATAGCAAGGGTTGTGCAGCTACTATTGTGAAGGATGTAGTGATCAATGATTTGCCTTCTTTAACATTACCATTTCATGATACATTAATTTGTGGAAAAGACTCTATTCAACTTATTTCGAGTTCAGGTAATGCCGGGGCTGTTTTTACCTGGACACCTAATTATAATATTAATAATACGGGCATCGCTAACCCAATCGTTTTTCCATTAAATACTACGACCTATCATTTGTCAATTGAAGATAAAGGTTGCAAAAATTCGGACTCCGTTGTGGTAAATGTAATTGACTCTGTGTCATTGAATGCCGGGAAGGATACGACCATATGTTTAACCGATGGAATTCAACTACAACCACAAACAAATGGGTTGATATATAGTTGGACACCTATAACCGGGCTCGATAACCCAACTATTCTAAATCCTATAGCTACCCCACTTGTCAATACAACTTATACGCTTACATCGAATGTGGGAAAATGTTTTGCCAAAGATAATATCACAATCAATGTTGTTCCTTATCCTGTTGCGAATGCCGGGCTGGATACAGCCATTTGTTTTGGCAAAACAGTCGTATTGCATGCAAATGTGATTGCCTCTTCTTTTTCCTGGACTCCTGTGAATACTTTAGTCAATCCAAATACTTTAAACCCTACCGCCGGTCCACAAAACACTACGCAATATTATCTTACCGTGTATGATACATTAGGATGCCCAAAACCCGTCATAGATACGATTACAGTGAGGGTAACCCCTCCTGTATATACTTTTGCGGGGAATGACACAGTTATTGTAGCCATGCAACCACTTCAATTAAATGCCACTTCCGTAGGAGGAACCATTTATACATGGAACCCGACAATTGGATTAAGTAATCCGCAAATTGCAAACCCTGTTGCCACACTGCCATCTACAATTGATTCTGTACGTTATATAGTCAAAGCCTCTACGCCTGAAGGATGCGTGGGATATGATGATATACTGGTGATCGTTTTCAAAACACAACCTGATATATTTGTGCCAAGCGCTTTTACTCCTAATGGAGATGGCTTAAATGATGATATCAAACCTATTTTAATAGGCATGAAGGAGCTAAAGTATTTTCAAATATTTAATCGCTATGGTCAATTGATCTTTAGTACTAAAGAAATTGCTAAAGGTTGGGATGGTACTTTTAAAGGTGTAAAGCAGGGTAGCGGTACTTTCGTTTACCAGGCAGAAGGAATAGATTATATGGGGAATACCATTCGTAAAAAGGGAACTATTGTTTTGATCAGGTAATTTAGCACCTCAATTTTGTGATCATAAAGTATGAATAAAAGTAAAATTATTTTCATAACTGGTGCTACATCAGGATTTGGAAAAGCCATTGCAGAAAAATTTGCAGCCCATAATTTCGATTGTATCATTACCGGAAGACGGGAAGATATTTTAAAAGAAGTTGCAAAAGATTTAGAGACCAGATATGGGGTAAGGGTATTACCATTGGTATTTGATGTTTGTGACCGTGAATTGACTTTTGAAAAAATACAGCTCTTGCCTGAAGAATGGCAGCATATAGATATTCTTGTTAACAATGCCGGGCTTGCTTTAGGCCGGGAATCTTTTGAAACGGCATCCATGGAAGATTGGGATATTATGGTGGATACCAATGTTAAAGGGTTGTTGAATGTCAGCCGGGCGGTGTTGCCTTTCATGATAGAAAATAAAAGAGGCCATATCATCAATATTGGATCTACTGCGGCAAAAGAAGTGTATCCAAATGGGAATATCTATTGCGCTTCAAAACATGCCGTTGATGCCATTAGTAAGGCACAACGCATAGATTTATTACCTTATGGGATCAAGGTCACCGGAATACATCCCGGTGCTGCTGAAACAGCATTTTCTATTGTACGGTTTAAAGGAGACGTGGAGAAAGCAAAATCCGTTTATGATGGCTATGAACCATTGCATGCAGAGGATATCGCGGATGTTTGCTATTACTGCTCTACGCTTCCTGATCATGTTTGTATTAATGATTTAGTGATCACCTGTACTTCCCAGGCAAATTCTTATTTGATTAAAAAGAATGGCGTATAAATAGTAAGGTGCAACTGTTATAAGAGCATTGAAAAAATCATTACTTAGAAACGTGAGATATTAATAATCCCGCTGAACTAAAAATTCTGCCAGGTCTGTCAGGTTTTTTTTCCGGGACGATATCACTGCGGTTTCTTCAAGGTGAAAAAGGGCTGTATCCATATATTGTTGCTTCAGTTCTTTTGCCCAGGCGTCAACACCGCAATTCCTGAAAAATTGTAATACATTGGCTACTTTACTTTCCGGGTCAGTATGTAGCAAGTCTTGTAATTCTTTTTTACCCTTTTCGGTGGAATTTTCCATGGCATAAACGAGTAATGCAGTTTTCTTATTTTGCCTGATATCGCCTCCGGGTTCTTTACCAAATTTTTCCGGGTTACCAAATGCATCGAGATAATCATCCTGAATTTGAAAAGCGATCCCGAGATTACGCCCAAATTCATATAAGTGATTACAGTTACCTTCACTGGCGCCACCCAGGACTGCCCCTATTTTAATGCTGGCTGCTAATAATACAGAAGTTTTTAAAGTAATCATCTGAATATAATCTTTTAGGGAAACACGATCTTTCTTTTCGAAATCAATATCCAGTTGTTGGCCTTCACAAACTTCAATAGCTGTTTTATTAAAAATCTGTAAAATGGGTTTTAAAGTGTTTACTTTAATTTTCGATAAATATTGATATGCAGCCACCATCATCACATCGCCGGCTAGTAATGCAGTTGAAGAACTATATTTACTATGTACCGTTTGTTGGCCTCTTCGCAGAGCGGCGTCATCCATGATATCATCATGCACGAGAGTGAAATTGTGGAAGAGCTCAATTGCTGTTGCAGCATTCCAGGCATCCTCACCAATAGGTTCAAATAATTCATGGCCCATCAGGCAGATCACCGGCCTCACACGTTTTCCGCCAAGTGATAGAAAATAGTTACATGGTTCATACAAGGATTCCGGTGATATATTAAAGTGATTTTTTGAAAAACGTTCATTGAAAATCCCGGAAAGCGTATCAAATGTTTGCATGAAGAAAATTTAGCTATGACCGTAAAAATAAACAGAAGATTTAAAAGGTATAAAAAATGAAAAAGACACCATGTTATTTGCTTTTTATTTTATTGGGTATTTCAAGAATAAATTTTGTGCCTTCATCTCTTTCTGATTGAACGGTAATTTGGCCATTCAATTTTGCAATTGCTTCCCGCACAATAAATAAACCAATACCCAGGCCGGTCGCCGTACTGCTACTCCGGAAAAACATGGTGAAAATATTTTTTAAATCTTTTTCTAAAATGCCGATTCCATTATCCTCTATTTGAATAAAAGCCATTTCTTTATTTGCTTTAACATCAATATAGACCTTTTGATTTGGTTCTTCGGGTTTTTGATATTTGAGCGCATTGGAGATCAGGTTATCAAAAATCACGGAAATTCTGAATGCATCACTGATAAACTTTTCATCCTGGTTGACCGAAATATCAAACTCAATGGCGGAGTTTTGCATTTTATATAATTGCACATTGGCCTGGATGATCTTATTAAAATCAATTTCATCTCTTGTTTCTTCCACCCGAATACTTTTATAATATTCAATTATTTTTTTAATGTAGTCATCCATTTTAGCGGCACAGATACCGATCATTTCCATATAACCATTAGGATCTGTTACTGAATTTTCCATTTTAGCCAGATTCAAAACGCCCATGATAGATGCGAGTGGCGAACGCAAATCATGAGATGTACTATAAACAATCCTGTTCAATTCATCATTTGTTTTTTCCAGCTCTGTTATTTTTAATCGCAATTGTTCTCGGGTATGGTATATATCATAAGCATTCCGAATGACTAGTTCCATTTCTTTATCATCCCATGGCTTTTTAATATAATAATAAATCTCGCCTTTATTTACCGCATCCTCCAGGGCTACAATATCTGTATAACCGGTAAGTAAGATGCGCATGGGATGAGGATGAGATCGGCGTACTTTTTGAAAAAATTGCACACCTGTAAATTGAGGCATTCGTTGATCCGCCACAATCACGTGGATATGCTGTTTCTCCAGAATGGCAAGGCCTTCTGTTCCTGATGATGCGGTAAAAACTTTGAAACGTCTTCGAAACCCAGCATAAAATGAATTTTGATTATTCAATTCATCATCAATGAATAAAATATTTATTTGTTTTTCCTTTGTCAGCATAAGTCAATTTTCAGGTTAAGCTTCAGTTTGTGTATGAGGCAAAGTAATAATAAAATCCGCACCTTTGTTCATTCCTTCTGATTCTATTTCAATTTTTCCTTTATGCATTTCAATAATTTTGAAAACGATGGATAATCCCAGACCATTTCCTGAACCTACATCTTTTGTAGTAAAGAAAGGGTCAAAAATTCTACTCCGCACCTCCGGGGTGATTCCCAGCCCGGTATCTTTTATTGATATTTGTATTGTATTGTTGATGTCTTTAATACTGATGGTGATGTATTCCCTATTGTCTTTTTCTTCCTTAAACAGTATGGCCTGGATGGCATTATTCAATAAATTCATAAATACCTGGTTCAATTTTCCGGGATAGCATTCCACTTCGCCTTTAGCCTGGTAATTCTTAATGACCTGAATATATTCTGGGATACTGCTGTTCAATAAAAGGAGTGTTGAATCTATGCCTTCATATATTTTTACACTTTTCAATTCACTCTCATCCAGCCGGCTGAATGTGCGCAAGCTTCTAACAATTTCTGCAGTCCTTTCTGCGCCATCTTCAATGCCTCCAATGAGTTGATGGATCTCCTTTTTTAAGAAACCGAGATCCAACTTATGACTCTCTTCCTGAATGGAAACTAATTTCTCCTGCCATTCATCGGGTTTACTTTCGTGTAATATTTCATATCTGTTTACGATACTGAAAATATCATCCAGATCCATTTTTAATGGTTTAATATTGGCTTTTACAAAATTAATTGGATTATTTATTTCATGTGCTACACCAGCAGTAAGCTGGCCGAGAGAAGCCATTTTAGCGGATTCGACTAATTGGGCCTGTGTACTCTTCAAATCAAAGATGGCTTCTTCTAACTGAGTGTTTGATTTTTCTAACTCATTTGTTCTCTCATGTACTTTCTTCTCCAAGATGATATTTTGTTCTTTAATCAACATTTCTTTTTCCAATGAAACTTTCAATAGGTCATTTTGAGATAATTCTTTATCCTTTTGCATCGTGTTTATTCGGTCTGCCAGAGCAACGGATAACAAAATGGTTTCAATAGCAGATCCCAGATATAAGACATATGTTGTAAAATCATTACTTGGAATGACACCTAAATTTCGGAGACTAAAAATCACCAGCCCAACACAAAAAGCCACCCAGGAAATGAAAAAGAAAAATGCCGGCCTGTATCCTTTTCTGGCAATATAAACTGATGCATAAATGGAAATAGCGCTGGCAAATAAACTATTTACATTAATGATAAAATAGCTTACATTATTTAAATTAGCAAAAGAAAAAATGATAACTATTACATATAAAATAATAAATCCCTGGTAAATTTTATGTACGATTGGGGTGAATTCACGGGTACGCATTAAGTACATGGCAAAGATGATCCCAAAAATGGCCGCAAGCGAAGTAGTGAGTGGAACGGCATATAAATTAAAATCCGGATGATGATTCCACAGATATTTATAGGTAAACCCGGCCAGGGTGTATTGAGCTAACCCCAAAAGAAAAATATATAATATATAAAAAAGATAATTGCGGTCTTTTATGGAGATGTATAAAAACAAATTATAAAAAATCACTGAAAGCAATATGCCGAGATATGCTCCTAAAATGAATGAGAGCCTGTTGATGGCAGTATCTATGGCCGTATTGGAGCCTATGTAAAGACCCAACACAACGGGATGCCGGGCTTCAATGCTCACATAGTACGTGGTGGTTTCTCCCGGTTGAAGATTTAGATTAAATTTTATAGGAGCTGTAATATTTTTATCTTCTAATAAATTTTCATTTTCCGAATGAGATAACTTTTTAAAAGAATCATTGATCCATGCATAGATATTTATATTAGAGATATTGGTGTATTGCATCCAGACAGTCAGGGTAGGCTCCTGGGTGTTGTTTTGAATGGTAAAACGACCCCAGATTATACTATCTGAAACACCGAAAAAAGGAATTGATGCATGACTATCATAAAATTTTGTTGATGTAATGAATTCTTGGTTTAAAAGCATATGGCCATTAGTCCTGGTATATTGCATATACTTCCCTGTCAGCAAGGTTTTTTTTACATTATTGTAATGCATGATAGGCTGTGCATTTGCACACAGACAAAAGCACAACAATATTAATAATATAGCAGATCCTGGTATGGGCCTCATGAGTAATAAACCAGTGATTAAGAAATAAATTTACCAGATTAATGGAAATATTCTCCATGTTTTTTTAGAATATTCCCGGTAATCATTTCCAAAAAAACGAACTAAGGCTCTTTCTTCAACACGGATTCGAACGATATAACTTGCTCCCATGAAAATGAATGCAAGGGCTATGCTCCAATATGCATTCAAAAAAACGGCACAACCCACAATGGACAAAAATGCACCCAGGTAACTTGGATGGCGTATAAACCGGTATGGTCCCTTTGTAATAAGTGTTTGTTGATGTTGCAATATTACAGTGGCAGTAAAATATTTTCCCAGGGTACGTATTGCCCATACCCGAATGATGATACCTATGAAAATCATTGTGAAACCAATGATTGTTACAGTAACCCTGTTTTCAAATTCAGGGTAGGTATTTGCCCATTCAATATTGGCGCTGACAATACTGGTTGAGGCTGCTGCGAGAATCAGTAATATAGAAAATTTATCTTTTTCACTGTTTTCTTTTGTTTCTTTAATACTAAATGCAGGTTGGGTGAGCCAAATACAAAATGCAGCAACAACCAGGATTACAGTCTTATAATGGAGCAGTAATTCAGGATAAAAAAAGAATGGAAGGATATTTAAAATGAAAACGGCAAAAAGTGAAAAAAAAAATTTATTCATTATAGGATGATTTGGGAGGTGTTTTTTTCACCCAGGATAAATTCATCTTTATGGGCATTCGGGAGTAACAAATCATTTTCAACCAGCAGGTCTAAATTTTTAAATGGCGATTTTTCGTGTGTTGTCATCGTGAGATTCTGACGCATAGAAAATACTTTAGCTTTTTCTCTTGGATGGCATAAAGGTATATGTACCGCATCTTCCAAGACCACGGCAGTTGCAAGTAAATCAAATTTTGGGTAATAAAATGTACCATCTTTGCCTACTTCCTTTAATAAACGACTCCCTAACCATTTATGAAAACGTAAGGTAAATGGGGAACATAAGAAAAATAATGATTGTAAACCTATCTGTTCTAAAACAACAATTGCTGCTCTTGTAGGAAATAAACTTCCAATACCATACCCAGCTACCTCAATAGAATTCCAAAGACCACATAATTCGGCAGTACCATGTTGAGCATATCTTTTCACAACATCACAAATTTTCGGATCCATATCTTCGGTAGCAATTTCAATGGGCAACTTTGATTTCCCATCCACACAATGAATGCGCACTCCACCATATAATTTTTCACGATCAGGTGATTCAACAACGACTACAAATACAGCGGAATCCTCCATCCATGCATCCGTAGATGAGGATACTTTTTCTATTCCGTGGTTTTCTAAAACTTTGCGATGGCCATGAATAAATTTTTGACAGGATACCGGGTCATCTGTAGCACGAAATGCACGAATTCGGATATCTGAAATCATAGGACTGTTCGGGATGGATTTGAAATAAAAAATGCTGACTTAATAAGCAAATATAACAAAATGTCGTTTTTTAGAAAAATTGTTTATTTTCAATATTTAAAGCATTTTCAAAAACAATGATAACTGTCCTCTATATTGATGATGAAGCCCATAACCTGGTAGGATTCAGGGCATCTTTCCGTAGGGATTTCCACATTTTTACAGCAGAATCTGCTGAAGAAGGTAGAAAAATTCTGGAGAATGAAGACATTCATGTGATTCTTAGTGATCAACGCATGCCCAAAGTGACCGGCATAGAATTTTTTGAATCCATTATTGAAGATTTCCCTGAACCGATACGAATTTTAATTACCGGTTATACTGATATTAATGCAGTTATTGATGCTATCAATCGGGGACAGGTTTATAAATATCTTACCAAACCCTGGTATGAAAATGAAGTTAAAAATTTTATTGATAAAGCCTATGAAGTTTTCAGGCTTCGACGCGAAAATATCCTGCTGACCAATAAATTAATTGACGTGAATAAGAAACTGGAATTCCTGGCAAGACAGAGTCTTTTGTCATGATTAATGCCTCACTGTCATGTTTTTTAAATCACAAGCAAGAGAAAGAATGTGTGTAAGTCAATTTGTACCTTTTGACTTTTTGGAATTAAATTTGCACCCTGAAGCAAATATTTTAAACATTAAATCATAAACTATGGCATTAGAATTCACAGATACGAATTTCCAGTCCGATGTACTGGATAGCGAAACACTTACTGTGGTGGACTTTTGGGCTGAATGGTGCGGACCTTGTCGTGCGATTGGTCCGGTAATAGAAGAATTAGCTAAAGAATATGAAGGAAAGGTAAAAGTGGGAAAAGTAAATGTGGATCAAAATCCTAATACCAGTGTTCAATTTGGGATTACTTCCATTCCGGCAATATTATTTATTAAAGACGGAAAAGTAGTGGATAAGCAAATTGGGGCTGTACCTAAAGCCGTATTGGATAAAAAGATTAAATCGCATTTATAATCGCCCCTGGGATTTTTCAAGTGTTCGTCTAATGGGCACAAAAAGCAAGCTTTTTATGGCTTGCTTTTTTTAACTATAGCATCACTAAAAACAAAAAAACTAAAAGCTTAAACTTCCCTGGTAAAAATCCAGGATTTTGATCCGTAATTCATACTCATATTTGGCGCTGATACCATTTTGACGGGATTGGTACAGATTATTTTTGGCAATCAAATAATCTACAGAAGTGATCACCCCTTCATTAAATCTTGCTTCAGCTATCCGGAATGACTCGGCATAATCCATTTCCTGTTCATTTAATTTAAGTAGTTTTTTATAGGCAGATTCCATATTTACATAAGCCTGCTCAATATCCCTGTGTAACTGTTCCTGAATGGATTTTTCCTCAAAACTTGTTTTATCCAATTCTATTTTGGCTTGTTGTAAACGGGTTTTGGACTGTAAGCCATTTAGTATAGGAATACGCAATCCAATACTGATGGAAGAATTTAAATTGTTTTTCCACTGACTTCCATAAGATATTTTTTGATTGCTGTAATTATTTTGCGGTGCTACTACATATACTTTTGCATTATCAATTAACACATATTGATCTGTGACCACATCTGTTGTACCACTGAATATAGAACGTGATGCAATGCTTGAATAATTTGTTCCCACTCCACCATCTAAAAATAGTGATGGCAACATGGCGCCCTTTGCCGCTTTTATTTGCAGATCTGCAGCGGATTTTTTTAAAGAAGCGGATTTAATAACGGCTAATTGTTGTAAGGCTTGCTGAAAGACGATATCCACAGTGGTGCCGTATTGCTGAGGTAAATTGCTTGTGGTTATTTTTTGAAATTGTATATCGGGCGAGTAGGACATATTCAATAACTGCATTAAGGCCAATTTTGCATTGGCTAAATTATTTTCGATATTTACAACATTCAATTCATCTGATGCCCTTTGCCCTTTTAAATTAAAATAATCCGCAGGCGCAATGGCTCCCTGGTCATTGAGTATTTTTAAACGGTCCTCCTGCTTTTTGCTGACTGTTGTTTGTTCCTGTGCTGCGGCCCATTGTTCTTCCATGCTTTGTTCCTGCAGATAAGCCAGTATAACAGCTATGGTAGTATTATCCTGTTCCTGCTTTAAATCCATTTTACTGGCTTCGTAGCTCAGTTCAAATTGTTTTGCACTATTCCTTGCGCTGTTCCCATTCCATAAGAGCAAATTTGCATTTAATCCATAATTGGCATAACCTACATTTTGATCAACATATCCATTACTAAAAGGGTCTATACTACGACCATCACTTATACCTTGATTCATTTGAAAATTGATGAAAGGCAACCTATTTCCTTTCGCCTGGCCCCAGGAAGTTTTTGCATAATCGGCCTGATACTGCGCCTCTTTAACCTGTCGGTTATTTTTTATGGCCAGACTGATACAATCTTGAAGACTCAGTGTTTTAGGCAGGCTATCCTGGCAAAATGCATAGTATCCCGAGAATATGCACCCTATCAAAAAAAATATTTTCTTCTTCATATCTATTTTCTTTTTTTATATAAAAGTTAACCAACTATTCGGCCATCCAGTAATTCAATAATCCTTGAACCGTATTCTGCATTTTTTTCTGAATGGGTCACCTGAATAATGGTAACGCCTTCCTGATTCAATTCTTTAAACAGGTTCATAATTTCAGTGCCTTGTTTCGAATTTAAATTGCCGGTTGGCTCATCGGCAAGTATTAATTTTGGATGAACGATTAATGCTCGGGCAATGCCCACCAATTGTTGCTGCCCTCCCGATAATTGATTCGGGAAAAGATCTTTTTTGCCCACTATTTGAAATCGGTCCAGTATGTCAGCCACCATTGATTTCCTTTCAGAAGATTTTATATTTTGATAAATCAATGGTGTTTCAATATTTTCATACACAGTCAGCTCATCTATCAGATGATATGCCTGGAATACAAATCCAATATGGGTCTTAAAGATTTCACTGCGTTTTTTTTCTTTGAGTGCTAATACATTTTCACCCATAAATGAATAGGATCCTTCATTGGGTGCATCCAATAATCCGATCACATGGAGTAATGTGGATTTTCCAGAACCCGATGGGCCCATGATAGAAATAAATTCGCCTTCGGCAACATTTAAACTAATATCCTTTAAAATAAATGTGCGGTTAATGCCGGTATTATACCATTTGAAAATATTTTTTAAAGCGATCATTTAATAGATTTTTTTTAATAAAAATTTTATTCCGATTTTAAACTTTTAACAGGGTTTGCCCATGCTGCCTTTACAGATTTGTAACCAACAGCCAGCCAGGCAATGACCAGAGATAAGAGCATTGCCAAAGCAAAGATCCCGATGGAAAAATGGATCCGATACACGAATTGATCCAGCCAGTGACTCATGATGTACCAGGATACAGGTATTGCAATGATAAACCCGATAAAAACCAAAATTGTAAATTCTTTTGAAAAAAGATAAATGATGTTTTGAACAGAAGCGCCCAATACTTTTCGTACGCCTATTTCTTTGGTTCGTTGTATAGCCATGAAAGATACGAGGCCATATAAGCCCAGGCAGGAAATGAGGATGGCCATAAAGGCAAAAATTTTATATAAGAGCGTAAGTTGATTATCCTGGCGATAGAAATCATTAATGCTGTCTTCAAAATAATTACTGGTAAATGCATAATTGGGAAAATAATCATTCCAGGCATTTTCAATTTCTTGCCTTGTTTTTGAAATGTTTGCAGAATTTAATTTTACAGAGGTTACGAAATACTGATCTTTTCTTTCAGCAATGGCTAAAGGTTTAATGGATTCCTTTAAAGAATTTGTTTTAAAATCTTTAACCACGCCGACAATTGTTTTCCATGGCCCATTTCCACCATATCTCATTTCTTTACCAATAATATCATCCGGATTTTTAATCAGTAATTTTCGAGCGAAAGTTTCATTCACCACCACTTCATGGATTGTATCGGATTTCCCAAATGGCCTGCCGGCAATCATTTGCAAACCAAATGTTTTGAAATAATCTTCATCCGCAAATTTTACATCTAAAGGAAAACTGGGTTCTGGTTGATGATTGAAGCCAAAATTAGTCTGCCAGTTATTTTGTGAAGATGGTACATCACTGCTAAAACTAACACTTTTAACGCCGGGAATTTGTAATAATTTTTGTTTATAAGTAGCAAACCGATCTCTCATGGTACTATCCGTATTGGAATTGATGACCAATACGGCTGCTTTATTGAAGCCCAAATCTGCATTTTTCACAAAACTCATTTGTGTGATAGCTACAATAGTGCCGATGATGAGGATTTGTGAAATTGAGAATTGTAATACCACTAATCCTCTTCTTAAGGAGATGCCCCCGACCGTAGCTGATGAGACTTTGTTTTTTAATGCAGTTACAGGAGTAAAACCCGATAAAATAAATGCCGGGTAAAAGCCTGCTAAAATCGTGATGAAAACAACTAATAAAAAGATGAAGAAAATGATCTGACCATTCAGGAATGTTACATTGCCTGATATATTTGCCAAATTTTTAATAAAAGGAAAACAAGAGGCTGCTAATCCGATTCCAAGCAAAACGGAAATGCAAACAATCAAAAAAGTCTCTCTTATAACTTGCCATAATAACTGGGAACGATTGCCGCCCAGTACTTTTCGAATGCCCATTTCTTTACTCCGGTTCACAGCTTGAGCTGTCGTTAAATTGATAAAGTTGATGCAGGCCATCACGAGAATAAACAAAGCGATCAGGGAGAGTGTCCAAAGCGTGGATTTTTCAGTGATATGATCTCCGAAGTTTTCAAAACGATTGTCAAAATGTACTTCACTTAATGGTTCCAGGAAATTCAATACTTGGTTTTTTTTATTCTCTGTATAATTTTTTTTACTAAAACTTATTAAGCCTTTATTGATTTGACTTTCACTTACATTTTGAGGCAGTAACATAAATACCTGGAAATTGCTTGTAGTAGTATGCCATGTGCTATCATAAAAATAAAGACCGTTACTTGCTTTAGCTGTTGCCATGGAGTTAACAATAGATAAGGGGAAATCTGTATTTCCGGGCGCATCCTGAATGATACCTGTTACTTTTACCAGTTGTGCATTATCCAGTAAAAGAGACTGGCCTATGGCATCTTTCCAATTACCAAAATATTTTACTGCAGTAGATTCACTGAGAGCAGTAACATTTGGGGCTTTTAAGTCTTCCGGAGATCCGGCCAACCAGTGATATTGAAATATTTGAAAGAACTCCGGATCACAAAAGAAAAAACCTTTGTCTTCAATAAATTTTTTTTGTGCGTTATTCTTCAAAAGGACGGTTACCTGACTGCCAAAAGAAGCCATGAGAGCGCCCGTTTTGACTTGTGGAAAATCGAGTTGTAATGCATCCAAAGCAGGAAAAGGAACACCCGGTGTATAGTTTATCCCATCTTCTGTTGAAGTTTGGGAAACCACATGATAAATTCTCTGATAATTGGGTTGAAATGTATCATAGCTTAATTCATATTTCACAACAGTGAAAATCAATAGGCATGAAGCTATACTGACACCCAAACCGGTAATATGTAAAAATGATAATGATTTATGCTTTACTATATTTCGGAAGGCTGTTTTGAAATAGTTTTTAAACATGTAAATTTTTTAAAGAATGAAACATACCATTTACTCAGAGCGCAATGATTTTACCGGGTTGGAAAATGCAGCCCTGATCGCCTGGAAACTCACGGTTATAAAAGTGATGATTAAGGCAGCTATGCCTGCTAGTAAAAAGGTAAGCCAGTTTATTTCAATCCTGTAGGAATAATCCTGAATCCAGTTTCTTCCCGCGAGCCAGGCAAGGGGTATGGCGATCATGATGGACACTATAACCAGTTGTAAAAAATTTTTTGAAATTAAAAAAACTATGTTCCCCATAGTAGCACCTAAAACACGACGAACACCGATCTCTTTTGTTCTTTGTAATGTGCTGAAAGCAGATAACCCAAATAATCCGAGGCATGCAAGAATGATAGCAAGAACGGCAGCAATAGAGAATAGGGTGGCGGAACGATCTTCAGATAAATACAATTTGTTATATGAATCATCCAGGAAATGGTAATTAAAGGGTCTGTCTGTAACACGTTGTTTCCAGGTTTCTTCTAATCGGCTTACAGTTCCTTTTATATCATTACCCTGAATACGTAGTATGAAATTGCGTGAAAGTTCACGCTGCAGGAATAAAACCATTGGCCCAATGGGATCATGAAGGCTACTATAATTGAAATCTTTTACAACTCCCACCACTTCACCCGTAACCCCTTTATCAATTTTTTTTCCAATAGCTTCCTGTGCGGACCATCCCAGTTTTTTAGCCAGGGTTTCATTGATCATATAAGTATTATGATAATTAGCCCCATCATTGGATGTGTCTTGCTTCGCAAAATCTGTTTCTTGAAAATCACGTCCGGCAACTAAATGCATACCCAGTGTATTAATAAAATTTAAATCAACAGGCATGGCATTTACAGATACATCATGTGTTCCTTTATCATCCTGGGCTGAAATGCCATCTCCCCATTCTACAAATTCCGGGGTATCATAAGAAGCGGTAATGCTTTCCACACCGGGTACTGCTCCAAAGGCTGTTTCCAGGCTCTTGAATTGATCCATCATTTTTCCACCTATAGGAAGCACAACAAGGTGAGATTGATCATAACCCAGGTTTTTTGACTTCATATAATTCATTTGCTGCAAAATGATCAATGTATAAATAATAAGAAATACCGATATGCAGAATTGAACAACGATCAATGATTTGCGCAACCAATTCTTTCCCCCGGTGAAAGTGAATCCTTTTTTTAAAATACCCATCACTTGTGTACCGGAAAGGATTAAGGAAGGGTATAACCCTGCGAGAAAACTGATCAAAAGGGTAATACCCAATAAAGACAATAAAGGATACGGTTGCAAAACAATAGTACTTTTAAATGCAATACCTGTTATCTGGTTGAATAAAGGAATGAAAAATATACTCAAAGCAATAGCCAGGAATGCTGCCAGAAATCCCATCAAAAAAGCTTCTGTCATGAATTGAATGAATACTTGTCTTTTTGAAGCGCCTAGCACTTTACGCATACCAATTTCTGCACTTCTTTCAGAGGATTGAGCAGTGGAAAGATTGGTATAATTTGCGCTTGCAATTAATAAAATGAGAAAGGCAATGATAGAAAATAAGTAAATGATTTTTATACTGCCATTTGGTTCAAAACCGGGAAGGTTGGAATATAAGTGTACTTTTTTTAACGGCTCTAAATGAAAATTAAGATAATCATTGCCCGTTAAACCCGCGTCAGCTTTTACATCTGTCGAATTCATGTAGTGCGTAATATCCGATTGAAGGCGGGGAATATCCTTTTCCTGGTGTAAGAGTAAATAAGTGATCCAGTTTGCAGTCCACCAAGTTTCTCCTTTTGCATGATTCCCTAAATTGGAAAATGCCGTTGCAAAATCAAATTTGATTTGAGAATTATCGGGAACATCGTTGCATATGCCGGAAATTTTATAATCTTTATCATTGCAGGTTAATGTTTTATCCAAAGCCGTAGCATAACCCATTGTTTTTACTTCAGGAAAATATTTTTCTGCCATGGATTTCGTAATCACCATTTTATCAGGAGCATCCAAAGCAGTAGCCGTATTTCCTGCAATGAAAGGGAAAGTAAAGATTTTAAAAAATAAACTATCTGCATATAAAATGTGGGGCTCATCAAACATCTTATCACCGTTCTTTACCACATTGCTTTTAATAAAAGTGCGTACATAACTTTCTATTGCCGGAAATGTACGGGTCAATTGGGGACCTGCTTTTGTGCCTGTGGTGGCCGTAGTATTTACGGTACCTGCCTGTCTGTATTCCATGGTAAGACGAACAATTCTATCCGCATTACTATTAAATGTATCATAACTCATTTCATGCCGGATATATAAGCCAATGAGCAGGCAGGCAGATAGACCTATAGCCAATCCGAAAATATTTATCCCTGTATATAATTTATTTTTCAGCAGGTTTCGGAAGGACGTTTTAAAATAATTTCTCCACATACTTCAATTATTTAATGAATAATACCAATAAGTCAGGTAGCCAACACAATGCCGTAAGTTTATGTTCTGATTTATAGTAAGTTATAAATATATACATAAGAATGGTGTACGATTTTGATACAACTTGTGTACGGTTTTGAACAGGTAAGTTGGTGAAAATGAAAAACATTTTTATGATCATCCAATGTAAATCTTCATTCAAAAATGAAAAGATTAGTTTTGCATTCTTAAATAATCATCCATTGCGTACACACACGAAAGAAACACAAGGTGGCCTTACTCCAGGTCTGGCATTACAGATTTTAAAGGAGGGCAATGCCCGCTTTATGAAAAATATCAAAGCACACCGTGATTTACTGGAGCAGGCAAATATTACCTCCACCGGTCAATTCCCTTTTGCGGCGATCCTTAGTTGTATTGATTCCCGTACTTCTGCGGAACTCATTTTTGACCAGGGCCTTGGCGATATTTTCAGTATTAGAGTTGCAGGTAATATTTTGAATGACGATATACTCGGAAGTATGGAATATTCCTGTAAATTAAGTGGCTCAAAATTAATCGTGGTCTTAGGTCATACAAAGTGTGGAGCAATCAGTGGCGCCTGTGATCGGGTTAAGTTAGGCCATATTACCGGTTTACTTGAAAAAATAGAACCTGCTATTGAAAAGGAAACAGAAACCAAAGACAACCGGAATAGTGGAAATAATGATTTTGTGAAAAATGTGACGATTAATAATGTTCAAATGGTTGTGAGAAAAATTAGGGAGCAAAGCCCTATTTTATTAGAAATGGAAAATTCAGGAGAAATAAAAATTATTGGCGGATTATATCATTTGGAAAATGGTCAGGTTACTTTTTTCGAATAAATATTGACAGATCGTTTTTTATTGATCATCCAATGAGAACTTGTTCATGACCTTTTTAAAAGGGGATTGAAACACATACTTTAGATTACCCTGTTGAATTTTGGAAATAAAAAATCCGGATGTACGTGAATTAACGTATGCCTGAATTTGATTAATTTAATAAGATCGTTCGTGGAGAATGCAGCAATGATTAAGAATCCCCACGTATGAAGTCACGTAACTTCTGCCCATGAACCAACATTTTTAGACCACTTCTTTTTAAGGATATGACAGGATTTTTTCTTGCATTATTTTCAATATCTTTTTTGTATGATGCAATAATATTTTTATAAGACAACATACCGGCCAGGCTATTTTCCTTGGAAATAACGGGAAGAATATCCAGATTTTCTTTAGCCATCATTTCAACGGCTTCTTTTAAAGTTTGGTGACTGCCGATGACGGTGTTTTTTCGTTTTATTAATGTAGAAATAGGTTTGCTTTCATCCTGGTGGCTTCCAAACAAACTGGAAGAACTAATAATTCCCAGGAAAGAATTATCAGTGCCCACGATAATAAAATAACTACTCATATAGTCCGGTTCTCTTTGCAACCATTTGCGAATTTCATCAATGGTATTTTCTTCACTCAGTACAATACCATTTTCGTTCATCACTTGTGATACATTAATGGTTTCCAAAATATCCGGTTCAAAAGAGTCCGGTGTCTTTACGCCTCGTCTTGTAATTTTTTCCGTCATGATGGTGTTTTCCATCAGGAAGAAAGAAATAAAATAGGCCGCTGAACAGGCACATAAAAGCGGAAGCAAGGCAACAGATTGCCCGGTTACTTCCAGCGCAAAAATGATCGATGTAATTAATGCGCGTGATGCACCTGCAAACATGGCTGACATACAAACCAGGGCTGCAAGTGGAATCGTAATACCAGATTGTGGAAAAAGATATAAGGTTAAAGTGGCCAGTAAAATTCCAGCTGCGCCACCTATCGTCAGTAAAGGTGCAAGAGTACCGCCCGATGTACCGCTACCTAGTGCCAGCGCCCATGAAATGAATTTTAGAAAACATAAAGATAAAACCACATTCAAGGTAAGGTTTCCTGATAAGATATTTGTGATATTCTCATATCCTACGCCTAATGTGGCCGGGTTGAGATATCCGATAAAACCTACAAATAAACCACCAATTGCCGGCCATAACATCCAGTGAATAGGCAATTTCTCAAATACATCTTCTATGAAATACACTATTTTTGTAGTAAGCACGGAAATAAATCCCATGACCACTCCTAAAATGCTATACGTAAATAAGGCTGTATTAGAAGGAGGCGCTATGATCTCCGTCATCTCAAAAACAGGGTGAGAATCAAATAAAAAATGATGGCCCGCCGCGCCGGTTATACAGGCTAAGGTTACCGGAATGATAGACCTGGGCGAAAATTCAAATAATAATAATTCGATGGCCAGAAAAATAGCTGCCAATGGACTGCCAAAGATGGCAGCCATACCGGCACATGCTCCGGATGCCAGTAAAATTTTTCTTTCATTGTTAGAAATTTTTAATAATTGCCCCATGGTTGATCCTAATGCTCCACCGGTAGCAATAATTGGCCCTTCTGCACCAAATGGTCCTCCCGTACCTATTGCAATAGCTGAGGATAAAGGTTTTAAATAGGTAATCGTAGGCTTTATTTTGCTTTGATTGGTTAAGATCTGCTCCATGGCTTCCGGAATACCATGCCCCCTGATAGCTTTCGATCCATATAAAGCCATCAGACCCACAATGAGACCGCCAATGGCCGGAATAAAAATAATCCAAATTCCTAAATTGCTTCCTATGGGTGTAACATGCTCAACAGTTGTTTTCCCATGGAAAGCAACATTCGTAATAAAATAGATCAGGTTGATTAAAAACTTTGCAATAAAACTGATACAAATGGCTATACCAATGGCAATCAATGACACAGGTATAATTCTTTTTTTATCAGGTTGGATCTTATGGGAGATATTATTTGCTTTCAATGTTGGATCCAATGATAAGGAAATTGGAATACCACCCTGGTTTATTTGCTTTTTTACCATATATGAACGAAAACTATTTTTGAGGATATTAGAAAAATCTTGAAACTTTTTTTACACTAAACTTTTACCCTGGCCACTTTGTAGATGTTTAATTTTAAACTGAAACATTTGTGCCATTTTATGAGCGCGCCATTTAGCCTCATCGGCTTTGTCTCCTTCAAAAAATTGATCAATGGTTGCCTGGAATAATTCCAGCCATCGGGTAAAATGCTTTTGCTCTATCGGTAGTGATGCATGTGGCGGAAAGGGGCTTCCGAAATAGGTATGATTTCCAAGTAGTATGGTTTCCCAAAAAGTGTACATCTTTGAAAGATGGGCGGGCCAGCGATCTTCAATCCTGTTATTGAAAATCGGGCCGATCAAATCATCCTGCCGGACTTTCCCATAAAATTCATTGACAAAAGTTTTGATATCATCTAAGTTTTCTATGTTTTTCCGACTTACTTCCACCTGCTAATTTTTTGCAAAATTAGAACGATTACCTTAGGGAGACAAAATAAATTGGAATAATGTATTCCAGAGGTTTGTAAACTTTTCAACTATATTTAATAATTTAAATTTTATTCTCAAACAAAATACCCCCCGATGATACATAAAATAATGATCCTTTCTTTTTTCTGCTGTTGCATTTTTTCTTGTAAAAAAAGCATTCTTCATGATCCTCCGGAAGACCCGGTAGAAACTGATGCCCAACGTTATTCGCCTTTATCAAATTTCAATACATCAACGGCTACTTATTTTGATAGCATATTTACCCGATATGGTGGTGGCTTTACCGGAGGCGATGTTGCTTACTCGCATGTTTTACCTGATGGCCGCTCTATCTGGCTTTTTGGAGATTCTTTTTTAGATACTGTATATCCCGACAGACATAGACCCAGAACCAGTTTCATTCATAATTTGATGGTCGTAACGGATACGTTGGGAGGTTTTACAACTTTACACGGTGGTACGATTGATGATCCTTTACCTTTTTACATTGCATCTGATCCTAATCAATTTTACTGGCCCAATTCGGCTTTCATCAATAATAATAAAACTCAATTGTATGTCATGTTGGTGCGTATTGAAGCCAATGGTGAAGGTGGAATTTTTGGTTTTGATGTAAAGGGCAATGATATTGCCGTGCTGAGTTTGCCCGATCTTAAGATAAAAAGAATTGTACCCTTCAGTGAAGGAGATTTTATTGACTGGTCATCCGCTACTCTGGAAGATGATGATGGTTATATATACATTTATGGAGTGGAATCCACAAAGAGAAATAAATTCATGCATGTTTCCAGAACAAAAGCCACAGGACCACTGAAGAATTTTGAATTTTATAATGGCACCAATTGGGTTCATGATAGTACGCAAAGTGTTCGATTGCAGGGAGGATTATCAGAACAGTTCTCGGTTTTTAAAAGCCAGGGAAAATATTATTTATTATCTGAAGGTAACCTCCTGAGCCCGGATATCTTTTTATATGATGCTGCCGGGCCTGTTGGTCCCTTTTCAAATAAAAGAAAAATATATACAGCGCCACAGGCAGGCGGTAATATAATTGCCTATAATGCAACTGCTCATACAGAATTTAACAATAATGATTCTTTACTAGTGGGATATAGTATTAATAGTACCAATATCAGGGATGTATATAAAAATGCTGATAATTACCGGCCCTATTTTTTCTGGTTGGGAAATTGGCGATAAATCTTCTTTGAAGTATGTAATTGACCTAAAGCTGCATCTTTATAACAATGATTTAGAATTCTAGAAACTACATTTGTACTGATAAATAAAATCTATGTCCAAAGATCAATTTGAACAGCAGCAATTTGAGAAACAAAAAAATATCAAAGCAGGCATTTTAACAATATCTGTTTTGAGTGCATTTTTTCTTTTATTTCTTTTAGTAAGCTGGACGATTCCACAAATCCCTCCACCATTGGCTAATGAAGGTATTGAGGTAAATCTTGGCAATAGTGAAACCGGATTTGGAGATATTCCTCCGCAAATTCCGGGTGCTCCTTCATTGGCTCAGGAAACCAATTCAAACCCTCCGCCATCTCAAAATTCTGTTGCTGAAACGCAAAAAGAAGTTGCAGAAAATAATGATAGGTCTTCACCTGCTATCAATACTTCTGCAAACCCATCCACTAAAAAGAATATGAATAACGAGAATGCGGTTTCCAATAAAAAAGCAACCGCTGTTCCGGTTAAAACACCTCCTTCTCCTCCAAAACCAAAGGCTGTATATAGTGGAGGTAGTAATAAAGATAATGGGGGCAATAATGCCGATAGTTACAATAATATTCGTAATCAGGGTATCTCAGGTGGTACGGGTGATCAGGGAAAACCAAATGGCAATCCTAATTCAGATAATTATACGGGAAATGGGGGAAGAGGTACAGCAGGAATTAATATCAATAGTGGGCTTTCCGGTCGCAAAATCAGCAGTAGTGCACGCTTTGAAGACACCTATAAGTATGGGGGCAAAGTGATTGTGAATGTCACCGTTGATGCCAATGGTAACGTTGTAAATGTATCCATTAATCAAGGTAGCCCATTCAAAGACATCAATGAAATTGCGCTAAAAAAAGCTCGCTTGTTGAAATTTTCCAAAGGCTCTGAAACACAGAGCGGCACGGTTATCATCAAATTTGAAAACCCCAAAGGTTAGTGTGGGTGGTATGACTTACTCTGAAACTTTAGACTACATTTATTCAAAGCTTCCCATGTATAGCCGCATAGGAATCGCAGCGTATAAGAAAGACCTGGGCAATATTTCTGCATTATGCCATATCCTCGGAAACCCACAAGAGAAAATAAAGTGTGTTCATATCGCCGGCACCAATGGAAAAGGTTCGGTGAGTCACATGATTGCATCTGTATTACAATCCGGACAATATAAAACCGGGTTATACACTTCCCCGCACCTGAAAGATTTCAGAGAAAGAATAAAGATCAATGGAGCCCTATGCAGCGAGCAATTTGTTATCGACTTTATTGAGAAAATGAAACCTCATATTGAAGCGATTAAACCCTCTTTTTTCGAAATTACGGTGGCTATGGCTTTTGACTATTTTGCAAATAATCAGGTAGATATAGCCATTATTGAAACAGGGTTGGGCGGACGACTGGATAGCACAAATATTATCACGCCTATAGTATCAGTCATTACACAAATCGGGTATGATCATAAAAATATGTTAGGTGATACATTAAAAGAAATAGCCGGTGAAAAAGCAGGTATCATTAAAGAAAATATTCCTGTCATTATTGGCGAAATGAATAAAGAAACATTCCCTGTATTTGAAACTGTCGCAAGAGAAAAAAATGCGCCTTTTTATGATGCCCGGCAAAGGAGATATGTGGAGGACTGGGAAAATGATGGCCAAATTTTATCTTTAACAATCGTTGAAACGAGATCGAATAGTCATGAGCAGTATCAATTAGACTTAACAGGCATTTACCAGGTTAAAAATATTTTGCCGGTTTTAGAAGCCATTCATCAATTACAAATTGCCGGTTTCCATCTTTCACTCACACAAATAAAAAAAGGATTATCTCATGTGAAAAAAAATACCGGCCTTCATGGCAGATGGGAAAAAATTCATCATTCGCCGGATATTATTTTAGATGTTGCACATAATGAAGATGGTATTAATGCCGTGAAAGAACAATTGAGCCTTTTACATTATGACAGAGTACATATTATTTTTGGAATGGTGAATGATAAGGATACACAGGGAATACTTGCTACATTGCCTCCAAATGCGATCTATTATTTCACAAAAGCATCCATCCCGCGAGCAATGAATGAAGAAGAATTGATCAAGAGAGCATCATTATTTGGATTAAAAGGAAAAGCTTTTTCAAACATCAAAGAAGCCATGCAAAATGCTATGGCTCATGCTCATCAACAGGATCTTATCCTGGTATGTGGTAGTGTTTTCCTTGTGGCGGAAGTAAGCCCGGATTAATAGGATATCGATTTTACAAAATCTATTTTCTTCAGATAATACAATGCATAAAATATCGTGCTTAAATGCATGGATTGTACAATGCGTTTTTCTTTAACAAGTTCTTCCAATTCATCAAAACTTACTTCAAACACTTCTATTTCTTCATTACTATCCAGCTCAGGTTTTTGAATTTTTCTTCCGCCGGTTGCAATAAACATGTGCATCAGGTTATTGTTGGTAGATGGATTGGAAGAAATTTGCCCTAATAAATGTACCTGCTCAAAGGCAAAACCGGTTTCCTCCAACATTTCCCTTCGTATTGCATCTTCCATGGATGGATCTGCTTTATCAACGCATCCACCCGGCAGTTCAATACATACTTCACCTAAGGCATGTCTGTATTGACGAATCAAAATAATCTTTCCTTCTTCAGTAAGAGGTAAAGCCGTAACCCAGTCTGGGAATTCATATACATAATAAGGATCAACGATTTTACCATCCTGTCTTTCACACACATCTTTCCGTATCTTAAACCAGTCTTCCCTGAAAAGATAAGTAGAAGATCGTGTTTTCCAATTGAGATCTTGTGACATTTGAAAAATAAATTTTATGTAATGATGAAAGGAAATTTTTATCCCTTTACAAAACCATTTCAGGAACTTCTTCAGGGATTATCAAGGTACCTTTTGTTTTATTTTGAATTTCTTCGATAGTTACACCCGGTGCGCGTTCCAGCAATTTAAACCCATCATCTGTTACGGCTATTACGGCAAGATCAGTAACAATTTTTTTGACACATTTTACTCCTGTTAAGGGCAATGTGCAGGATGGCAATAATTTACTTTCACCCTTTGGATTGGTATGTTGCATCGCCACAATAATGTTTCTGGCACTGGAAACGAGGTCCATTGCACCGCCCATCCCTTTCACCATTTTTCCGGGAATTTTCCAGTTAGCGATATCACCCTTTTCACTTACTTCCATTGCGCCCAAAACCGTGAGGTCTATTTTCCCTGCGCGAATCATTCCAAAACTTTCAGCGCTATCGAAAAAAACACTACCGGGGATTTCTGTAATCGTTTCTTTTCCTGCATTGATCAGGTCTGCATCCAGGTTTTCTTCTGTAGGGTAAGGGCCCATACCAAGAATGCCATTTTCACTTTGCAGGATAACGGTGATGCCGTCCGGAATAAAATTAGCAACAAGGGTTGGAATGCCGATGCCCAGGTTGACATACATACCATCTTGCAATTCCTGTGCAATACGTTTTGCTATACCAAATTTATCTAATGCCATATTTTTAAATTAAAACGTTAAGTTGATTTTGTATAATTATGATGTTCTTTTTTTTTAATGAAACATCTCCAATACATGGGAAAAATTCATTTATGAATATTTGGGAAAAAGCATGGTTCTGCGCATTAATTATTATGAATCTGAATGGTTTTTCTCTCTATTCTTTTTTCATAATTTTTTCCCTGGAAAATGCGATGAACATAAATGCCCGGAACATGTACACAATCAGCAGGTAATTCACCGGGGGCAACCAATTCTTCTACTTCTGCAATGGTAATATCACCGGCTCTTGCCATTGATGTTGAAAAGTTTCGTGTGGCTTTACGGAAAACAAGATTTCCTAAAGAATCCCCTTTCCAGGCCTTGACAATGGCGAAATTTGCATGGAGCGCCATTTCCATTAAATACATCTTTCCATTGAATTCACGTACTTCTTTGCCTTCAGCTACTTCGGTTCCATAACCTGCCGGAGTAAAAAAAGCAGGGATGCCCATACCAGCCATCTGAATGCGTGTAGCAAGTGTACCTTGTGGTATCAAATCTACATCCAATTCACCATGCAGTAGCTGGCGTTCAAATTCTGCATTCTCGCCCACATAACTGCTCATCATTTTTTTGATTTGCTTTCTTTTTAACAAAATACCCAGACCAAAATCATCCACACCGGCATTATTGGAAATACAGGTAAGTTGCCGTACATCTTTTTCATACAATGCTGCAATGGAATTTTCAGGAATGCCACATAATCCAAATCCGCCAAACATCACCGTAGAGCCATCTTGTATATCATGAATGGCTGACATAGCATCTTTAAATACTTTGTTCATTTGTAAATTATTGATTCAGACAAATGTATTTAAAAAATTAGCAATGGACAATCTTTGTATTCGGGATAAGTTAACTTTGCCGCAAATATGAAAGCAAAGTCATTCAAAAAAGATAAGGTAAATATTATCACCCTGGGATGCAGTAAAAACCTGGTTGATAGTGAAGTGCTGAGTGGCCAGCTTCGGGCCAATAAAATCCCGGTGGCTCATGAGAATAAAAAAATCGATCATAATATCGTCATAGTCAATACCTGTGGTTTTATTGAAAAAGCAAAAGAGGAAAGTATTCAAACCATCCTGGAACAGGTCGAATTGAAAAAACAAGGCGACCTGGATAAAGTATATGTTACGGGTTGCTTGAGTGAGCGTTATAGGAAGAATCTGGAAACGGAAATCCCTGAAGTAGATGCCTGGTTTGGCACGATGGAACTCCCCTTCATTCTGCAAAAATTCAATGCAGATTATAAAAAAGAATTATTGGGTGAACGCCTACTGGCTACACCACATCATTATGCGTATTTAAAAATCAGTGAAGGCTGCAATCGAACTTGTGCTTTTTGTGCTATTCCCTTAATGAGAGGCAAACATATCAGTAAGCCCATGGAGGAAATTGTTCGTGAAGCAGAAATTTTGGTTCAGCGCGGTGTAAAGGAAATAATGCTGATAGCACAAGAGCTTACTTATTATGGATTGGATATTTATAAAAAAAGAATGCTGGCAGATTTATTGGAAAAATTAAGTGACATTCCGGGTTTAAAATGGATAAGGCTGCATTATGCCTATCCTAATAAATTTCCATTGGAAGTATTAGATGTCATGCGTGAACGGGAGAATATCTGCAATTACCTGGATATGCCATTGCAACATGCCAGTGATCGTATGTTGCAAGCTATGCAAAGACAAACTACACAAAGTGAAATAGAAAAGCTGCTCCATGCTATTCGTGAGAAAAATCCGGGTATCTGTCTGCGTACAACACTGATTGTGGGTTTCCCGGGAGAAACAAAAAAAGATGTGTCTATCCTGAAAAAATTTTTAGTGGAACAACGCTTTGATCGGGTCGGAATTTTTACCTATAGTCATGAAGAAGGCACCTCAGGATATTTATTAAAAGATAATGTGCCGGCGAAAGAAAAAGAAGCCAGGGCTCAGGAAATCATGGAAGTACAGCAGGAAATCAGTTACGAGAAAAATCAGGAAAAAATCGGGAAAATTTTTGAAGTACTGATTGATCAACAAGAAGCCGGGAGATATTTGGGCCGGACTGAATTTGATAGTGTGGAAGTGGATAATGAAGTGGTGGTAAAAAGTAAGCATTCTTTAAACCCGGGAGATTTTGTACAGGTGAAAATCACGAAAGCTTACGATTATGACCTGGAAGGGGTGGCACTACCGATTGTAAATCCTGTCCAGCTGTAAAATCGTAAAGTCCATACAATATTAAAATAGCGACTGTTTTTTGTTATCATGTAACTTAGAATTTTGATAGCATGTATATAGAAAATCAATTGTTGTTGGATGTTTCGGGTGAATTTTTAAAAGGCAATGGATGTAGACAAAAACTTTTTTAGGCAGACTTTGCATTTGTTTACCTGGAAAACCTGTTTATACATTTTTCTATGAGGAACTGAATGAATTACCGGTTTAATTATTTTAAGAGAAATTTTTTATGCAAGCCCATTGTACTCAAATCCCATATAGCCATACCGGTTCTTTTTCAAAATTAGTGATGGATTATCTGGATGGTGTTGAAGCACTTAAGCCATTTTACAAGTATGCGCCGAACCTGGATGGAATTCAGGAAGCTATGAAAGCAAGAGGAAATTTTGCATACAGAGATGACCTTGTGCGTGTTTTACACAAACAATATGATGGCCTGCCTGTATTTGAACCGGTAATGAGAAACCTTGAACTGCTGTTAAATAAAAATACATTTACCATCACCACGGCGCATCAGCCCAATATTTTTACAGGCCCTTTATATGTCATTTATAAAATATTACATGTTATTAAACTGGCGTCTGTTTTACAAGAAACATTTCCGGGTAAAAATTTTATTCCTGTTTTTTACATGGGTAGTGAAGATGCGGATCTGGATGAGTTAAATCATATAACGGTTGAGGGAAAATCTTATCAGTGGATGACTGCGCAAACCGGTGCTGTTGGACGAATGTGTATAGATGAGCCATTCCTGCAAATGATGAATGATTTGCAGGGGCAACTCGGGGTTTTACCTTTTGGGAATGAACTCATCAATTTGTTTCATAAAAGCTATCAAAAAGGAAACACGATTCAACAATCTACTTTACATTTAATCAATGAGTTGTTTGGGAAATATGGACTGGTTGTGCTTATTCCAGATAACCGGGATCTTAAAAAAATTTTTGAACCCACCATTCTCCAAGAATTAGAAACACAATTTTCACATCATGCATTGGAGCCTGTTAAAAATGAATTAGGAAAAAATTATAAGGTGCAAACTGCCGGAAGGGAATTGAACTTATTTTATTTATTGAAGGATAAAAGAGAACGCATTGAAAGAGTAGGTGAGATATTTAAAGTAAAAGCGCTTGGGCTGGAATTTTCTCAGAAAGAAATTATAGAAGAAGTGAAAAATTTCCCGGAGAGATTTAGTGGAAATGTTATACTACGCGGACCTTTCCAGGAAACTGTACTACCTAATATTGTTTTTATTGGCGGAGGAGGTGAATTGGCTTACTGGCTGGAATTGGGTAAAGTATTTGATGCAATGAAAATTTCATATCCGGTATTGGTTTTGAGAAATTCCTTTTTAATTATGGAAGAAAGGCATCAAAAAGTATGGAAGCAAATAGCTTTTAGAGCGGAAGATTTATTTTTATCCAAAGAGGAGTTAGCCAAAAATTATGTTATCAGGCTGGTAGGTGAGCATCAATTGATTGATATGGAATCGGGTATGATCAGCCAGGTATATAATAAGATTTTGGAGAAGGCCAAAAAGGCAGATGAAACTTTAGCAGGTCATGTTATCGCTTTAAAAAAGAAAAATGAAAAACTGCTCAGAGTTTTGGAAAAGAAAATGATCCGCGCTGAAAAACGAAAGCATGATGATGCAATAAAAAAAATTGAATATTTAAAATCATCATTATTTCCTCAAAATAGTTTGCAGGAAAGAGTTGAAAATTTTTCCGGATTTTATGCCCGTTATGGTAGTGCATGGATTGAGGAAATTCTTCAATGTAGTGAAGGTTTGAAGCAGTCATTTACTCTTGTGCATCAGAAAAAAAATCAATGATCATATTGATTAGGCCATTTTCCGGATGTGCTCTTTACTTTTTTTAGAACATCTGACTCCATATTTTTTTTATATGCCGTAAGAGCAAGAGAAACCTTTTCATCTGCCGTGCCAATAATTTCTGCAGCTAATATTCCTGCATTTTTAGCGGCATTTAGCGCTACCGTAGCCACCGGAACCCCATTGGGCATTTGTAATATAGACAATATGGAATCCCAGCCATCAATTGAATTTGATGATTTTACCGGTACACCTATTACGGGCAATGAAGTAATGGCCGCAACCATTCCGGGTAAATGAGCGGCACCGCCGGCTCCTGCAATGATGACTTTAATGCCACGTTCTTTTGCAGTAGAAGCAAATTCCATCATGCGTTTTGGTGTGCGATGTGCAGATACGATAGTTAACTCAAATTCAATTTCAAATTCTTTCAGGATATCCGCAGCTGGTTGCATTACCGGAAGGTCGCTGTCACTGCCCATGATGATACTGACAATCGGCTGTTGCATATATTGGTTTTATGTAAAAATACATTTTAAGTATAAGATGCTCAATTCGTTTTTACTTTAAGGGTATGTTTTATTTTATTTGCCGAATGGGCCAGGTCATTATAGTCGTTGCCCAAAATAGTTACATGCCCCATTTTTCTGCCGGGTTTGGTAATCTTTTTACCATATAAATGAACAAATACCTTTTCCATTTTCAATACTTCTGGAAGCCCTTCATAATAAGCATCTCCGGAATACCCTTCTGCACCAATAATATTTACAATCGCCGATGGAAGTATGGGCGCTGTATTTCCCAGTGGATATTGAAGCATAATGCGCCAAAGCATATCATATTGGCTGCAATAATTTGCTTCAATAGTGTGATGACCACTATTATGTACACGTGGTGCAGTCTCGTTGACAAGCACCTGGTCATTTTCATCAATAAAAAGCTCAACCGCAAAGAGGCCGGGACTTTTAAGAGATTTTATGAGTTTCTGTACGATGGCTTCAGCTTTCCATAAAATATTTTTTGAAATGTTTGCCGGGCTGAGTTGATAATCCAATAAATGTAAATGTGGATCAAAGATCATTTCTGCTGGTGGGAAGATAGTGAAATCTCCTTTGTCATCAGCCGCTATAATTAAGGCTATTTCTTTTTTGACAGCCACCTTCTTTTCTAAAACGGATGGATTGTCAAAACCTTTTTCAAAATCATTTTCATCTTCCAATATCTGTACGCCGCGGCCATCATAACCACCTTCTGCAATTTTGTGAACAGCAGGTAAGAATGAAGCGGCGGTTTGTAATGCTGCTTTATCTTTTGTGATCATAAAAGGCGATGTAGGAATTTCATGTTGCTGATAAAATTCTTTTTGGAGAATTTTATTCCTGAAAATTCGAATGGCTGATGGCTTAGGATAAACCCTTACGCCTTCCTGTTCCAATTTCTCAAGCGCGTCAATATTGACCGCTTCAATTTCAATAGTTATTACATCCAGATTTTTTCCAAACTCATATACAGTTTCAAAATCCTGAATATTTCCTTTCACAAAATGATGACATAAATGTGCAGCCGGGCAATGCTCATCATTTTCAAGAACAAATGTATCCACGGTATAATTAGCAGCTGCCTGTAATAACATCCGCCCTAATTGGCCTCCCCCCAATATCCCAGCTTTCATAAATGATTGATATTTTTTGCGAAGGTAAATTCCAGAGATCAAATACCATATTTTTTATACTGATTCATTGCTTTATGGAAAAAATGGATAAATGCATCCTTCCAATAATTCATTATATTTCCATTGTGAAAGATGCCTATATTCAAAATATGAGTGACCAGGATTTACTTCAAAAATATATTGAAGAAAAAAATAATTATTTCCTGGGAATTCTTTTAGAACGTTATACGATGCTCCTATTGGGAGTGGCGATGAAATATTTGAAAAATGAAGAAGATGCCAAAGATGCCGTACAGCAAATTTTTTTAAAGGTGTCTTTGGAATTACAAAAATATAAAGTGGATTATTTTAAAAGTTGGCTTTATATGGTTACCCGGAATTATTGCCTGATGCAATTGCGGAAAAGATCCAATGCAAGGTGGAGTATTTTACCTGATGATATCCCTATTCATGAAAATTGGAGTTCTATAAATCATTTTATGGAAAAGGAAATCTTGTTAGATCAAATGCATGACGCCATGGAGTATTTGCCGGAAGGCCAGAAAACATGTATTGCTCTTTTTTACCTGGAAAAGAAAAGTTACCAGGAAATCACTGAAATGACAGGAATGACGATCCTGCAGGTAAAAAGTAATATTCAAAATGGGAAAAGAAATTTAAAAAATTTTATTTTTAGAAAAATGGAAATTGAAAAGCATGGATAATTTGCATTCCATATTTTTTGAAGGAGAGCTTACAGAAGCTCAGTTAAGAGATTACCTGGAGGGTAAATTGAGTGGTGAAGATTTGAAAGCTGTAGAAAAAATTATTCAGGAATCCCCTTTTTCCGGCGATGCAGTGGATGGTTTAAAACAAATTGCTTCTACCAAAAAACTTGACTCATTGGTCCGGCAGTTAAATGCAAATATGCAAACACATTTATCCATTACAAAAGCCCACCGTAAGAAAAGAACCATACCCAACTTGTACTGGACTATACTGGCAATCTTGCTGATCCTGTTCATTTGTTTTCTTGGTTATTGGATTATTTCCGGGAAATTTCTGTAATTGCAGAAGCATTATTTTAGAGAATTTTCTATCATGTTCCGATACCCGTAAAATCGAAAAATGGTTCATCGTAATCAGTCTAAAAAATAATTTGTTTGTTAGTAAATCATATTTAATTTCTATTTTGTTCTTTTGTATTGATGTATGGAATAGATAATTTGTATTTCTTTGATTAAAGTTAACAGCATATTATGGCATCTAAACTGACCTCTCAGGAAGTCCTTAATTTCTTAATAATCGTTACTATTGTATTGATTTCTGCACGTTTCCTGGGTGAAATCTGCCGTAAACTCAAACAGCCTGTTGTGATCGGTGAAATCATTGCAGGCATTATTATAGGGCCTTCCGTAGTAGGCACTCTTTTTCCCAATTTCTTTCATCAGATTTTTCTTAGCCAGCCACGTGCATTCGGTGCATTTGATGGACTGGCCAATATTGGTGTGATCCTGCTGATGTTTGTTGCAGGGATAGAAGTGGACCTGAAGCAGATTGTGAAACAAGGGAAACAAGCTGCTTCCATTAGTATTTTAGGTATCTTATTTCCATTTTTACTTGGATTTATAACCATATGGTTTTTTCATGATTTTATTTTTGCAACACCCAGTAAAGACCGTTTAATACCGGCCATGTTTTTTGGTACTGCATTGTCCATAACAGCTTTATCTGTTATTGTAAAAGTATTGATGGATTTGCAGCTTATGCGTACAAAAATTGGCAGCCTTGTATTAACCGGCGCCATGGTCAATGATTTTCTTGGATGGATATTATTTTCCATTATTGTAAAAATGATGGATGTGAGTAAATCAGATGGGGACTCCATGTCCGTAATCATTGTTTTACTTTTTGCCATATTTATGGTCACCATTGGAAGATGGGTTGTAAATCAGATTTTGAGATTGTCTGTAAAATATCTCTCACCTCCGGGAGGGATCATTACGGTAGGCATTTGCCTGTGTTTTTTGGGTGCCGTTTTTACAGAAGCGTTGCATATTCGCGGCGTTTTTGGGGCATTCCTCGTAGGTATAGCAGTGGGTGATTCAAAGCACTTTTCCATGACCTCGCAAAATGTATTGGAGCATTTTATCCTGAATATTATTGCCCCATTATTTTTTGCTTCTGTTGGATTACAGATTAATTTTCTGACACACTTTGACCTAAGTGTGGTATTGATTATCATTGGAATTTCTTTTACTGCAAAATTGGTTGGTACCTGGATCGGCGCAAGGGCAAGTGGTATGACCCGGAATGAATCTAAAGCAGTGGCCTTTGGAATGAATGCGAGAGGATCGCAGGAAATTGTATTAGGTTTAGTAGCGCTTCAAACAGGTATCATTGATGAAACAATTTTTGTGGGCCTTGTGATTATGACGGTTGTGAGTATATTGGTAACCGGGCCGGCCATGAAATATTATTTTAATAAGGACATGAAATCCAAAGTCACCCAACCGGTGTAATTGAAATCCTACATAGATCCATATCATGAAAAAATGGATGATATATTCCTGCTTATCTGTGATGCTTTTATCATGCGAAAAAACAATCAAAGTAGAAGTAGAAAACCAGGCTCCTAAATTGGTGGTGAATGCAGAAATAGAAAATGGTAAACCCCCGCTTGTGTCTTTATCCACTTCATTAAATTTTTTTACAACCATCACACCTGAGGAATTATCTAACACATTTGTACACCAGGCTAAAGTCAGTATTACAGTAGATAATACAGTATATCCATTGACTGAATATTCTTTTACGGATACATCCGATTTTAAATATTATTATTATACCATTGATACAACGAATGGAAATAACCTGCTGACCGGTGAGTTTGGTAAAAGTTATTTATTGCAAATTCAAACTTTGGATGGAAGCGAGTACAGCAGTACGACCAGCATCCCTTTCCTTACAAAATTATGTGATTCATTATGGTGGGAGCCGGCTGTAAATACCGATGATACAACACTTTGCCGCATGTTTGGGAAATTTACGGATCCGCCGGGTCTTGGCAATTATGTCCGATATTTTACCCGGGAAAATGATGGACCTTTTTTGCCCGGATTAAACTCAACTGCAGATGACCAGGTCGTGGATGGAATTACTTATACTTTTCAATTTGATATGGGGTGGGATAAAAACAGTAATGAAAAACCAACAGGAGATCATTATGGGTTTGCACATCGGGGGGATACCGTTACTTTAAAGTTTTGTAATATAGATAAAGGCACATTTGATTTTTGGAATACATGGGATTTTGCTTATCAAAGTTATGGGAATCCATTTTCCTCGCCCATTCATGTTATTGGAAATATTTCTAATGGCGCATTAGGGGTTTTTAGTGGCTATGCTGCACAATATAAAAGTATCATCATTCCTCGTTAGTTAATCTATTTCAGGCCTGTTTTACAGAAAAAAATTGAGTACTTTTGCAACTCATTTTTTTCAACTACATTAAAATAATTATTTCAAAATGGATAATCAAGTTACGGAGAAAGTACATTGCCTGATTATAGGTAGTGGCCCTGCGGGATATACGGCGGCTATTTATGCTGCACGTGCCAATTTGAAACCTGTTTTATATCAAGGGATTCAACCAGGTGGCCAATTGACCATAACGACAGATGTCGAAAATTATCCCGGTTATCCGGATGGAATACAAGGACCGGAGATGATGGTACATTTTGAAAAGCAAGCAGTACGTATGGGGGCAGATATTCGTTATGGATTAGCTACCCGGGCAGAATTAAAAGGTCCTAAACATCAAATTGAAATTGATGAAGAAAAATGGATTGAGGCAGATTGTGTCATTATAGCAACCGGCGCTTCTGCAAAGTGGCTGGGCCTGGAAAGTGAACAACGACTGAATGGGCACGGCGTGAGTGCTTGTGCTGTTTGTGATGGTTTCTTTTTTAAAAATAAAGAAGTGGCCATTATTGGGGCTGGTGATACGGCATGTGAAGAAGCTTTATACTTATCCAAATTATGTACAAAAGTCCACATGATTGTTCGTAAAGATGAGCATGGAATGCGCGCCAGCAAAGTGATGCAGGACCGCGTTAAAAATACGGCAAACATCCAGATTTATTGGAATAGTATAACAAAAGAAGTATTGGGAGAAAACACCGTAGAAGGTGTAAAAATTATGGATACCCAAACAAATGTTGAAAAAATTATTCCTATCAGCGCCTTTTTTGTTGCCATTGGCCATACACCCAATAGCGAGATTTTTAAAGGATGGCTGAATATGGATGATGCGGGTTATATATTAACAACGCCGGGTACTTCCAAAACGAATATTGAAGGGGTCTTTGCTGCGGGAGATGTGCAGGATAAAACATATCGTCAGGCAGTGACAGCCGCGGGAAGTGGTTGTATGGCCGCATTGGATGCGGAAAGATATTTGAGTGAAAAATTTCCGGAATAAAAAATATTTATGCTATTTGTACATTTATCAAACCTGCACTTTTATGCTTCGCATGGGTTTTATGAAGAAGAAAAAGTAATGGGCGCTTCATTTGAAGTGAATGTAAGGGTGGGATTTCAACCGAATAAATTTCCAATACTTCATCTGACTGAAACAATTGATTATAGTGCCGTTTATGAATTGGTGAAAAAGGTTATGCAACATGCACAGCCCTTATTGGAAACGGTTGCCGGAACAATGGCTGTACAAATTTTTGAGCAATTTTCTTTAGCCGAACAAGTTCATATTCATATTGTCAAACTCAATCCTCCCATATTAGAATTTATGGGAGAATCGGGTGTTTCCTTAGATGTAAAGAGAGATGAGATCAGAAACTAAATGCTCATTCAGAATAATTTGGGGATTGTAAAAAACAGGGAAAAGACAAACCTATCTTCTATATTTATTTCTGGGTTCGGGTCTCTGCCTTTCTTCAGCCTGTTTAACAACCAAAGGTTTTTTGCCCAGGGAGATATCATTTAAATGTTCAATGGCATCTTTACCATCCTGTTCTTCTTTCATACTTACAAATCCAAATCCACGGCTTTTTCCCGTTTCTTTATCCAGGGTCACCTTTGCTGAAAGCACCGGCCCGAATTTTTCAAAAATTTCAAGTAGTTCTGCATCATCCAAATCATAAGGCAGGCCGGCAACAAATAAATTCATACAGATATTTTTGTAAATATACGGAACAAAAAGGGTATGATAACTCCAAAAAACACGTACAATTATTTTTAACATCTACACATTCCTTGTTGCGGAACTTGTGCGACAAATGATGTATAAAGTCCGGAATATAGAAAAGAATCCCTTTTTCGAGATCTTCTTTTTACAAAATCTCTTTCAGCATTTTGAGATAAAATGAAATGTTCTTTAAGGAACTATCAACCTTTCTCTGGAGATTAGTTGTATTTAAAATTTAATGGAATATTTATTTTTATCCCAATATTTCTGCCCATATCAAAAACACCCTGCCTGCCTGTAACGTTATTGATTGCAAGATATTTAAACCTGCTAAGGCTATTTTGATAAGCTATATTTCCCAGGTTTTCTCCGGTAATGTTCAGAGTAAATAAAGTTTGATTATTCTTTATAATATCAACACTTGCATGAGCGCCTATGAGCCAATATCCCGGGGTATTTGTTTCGGTATTAAAACCCGTAAATGGATTGTGTTGTTGGAAAACAAAATCGCTTTCTAATCCTATATTTAAATTCCTGATTTTTTTTCCGTCTTTAAAAAAGTTTCCACTTAAAATAGTAAATATTCTTGCTGCCGGAATGTTGGGCAAGTTTTCTGAACCTCCGACTGGCGTGGTGAATTTACCTCTCGTATAAGAAAAAACATTTTTAAAATGTAGCCAATCCAATGGATGCGGATGTAGATCCAGGCTGACTTCTGCGCCATACAGGTTAGCCGTTTCCTGATCAAATTGAAACACTTCCAATGCCTGGCCGCTTTCCGGATCAAGTATCGTGGAATCAGCGCCATTTTGGGCAAGTAGCCTTTTATAAAAGATAAAATTTTGAACATGATTATAAAATAAGCTGGCATCAAAAGATACATGTTGAGAAGTGATTTCTATTCCTGCATCTCCTTGAATGCTTACTTCAGATTTTAAATTATTATCTCCAATTTCGTAACGATTCGTTCCTTCGTGCACGCCATTACTTGATAACTCTGCAAAATTCGGCGCCCGGTAACCTCTGGCTATATTGGCTTTTAGTGCAAGAGATTTTGAAACCTCATAACTTAAACCCAGGCTCCCGGAAATATTTGAAAAATTTTTCTTCAACGCTGTAAATTTTGTTTCCCCTTCCATCACCATTCCCTTTGCATTATCATGCCTGGTATCATATCTCAATCCACCGCTTAAGCTTAACCTGTTTTTGGAATACTGAGAAAAAACGTACGCTCCTATATCAAAAAGATTGTATTCAGGGATTAATACTTCCTCGGCTAAATTTTGATTGTTTTGATACATTCCACCTACTCCGAAACTCGTTTTAAAATTTCCCGTATAAGGTAAATGCCAATTGATGTTATAGGTAATGGTTTGCAAATTAAACCAGGCATTTGGGGTGTTAATGTCTTCGGAATTTCCAAATTCTTGTCGTTGATTATGCTGATAACTTAATATAAGATCTAGATTGCTATTTCCAATTTTTAAATTGTTGTTAGACGTGATTTGAAAATGACGTATATGCTGAAAAGGAACAGTGCTAGATAATGAATTAAAATCCTGCTTTGTAGCAATAACTTCATCTCCATTCGGCAGCATTTTTATAAATTTCCCTGTGGCGCTGTCCCGGTTTCCTTCAACAATGCCCAGATGTTCATCAAAATTGCTGATTATTAAATTTGACCGGCCCCATTGACCATTATATCCTAACATTCCTCCAAAATTGATATTTTGAAATTTTGAATTGAAAACATAGCCATCATATTTATTTTGATAATCAGCCGCTCCTTTATAACTGCCATAAGCATTCCAGCTAAATCCATTTTTACTTCCTCCTAAATTTCCATAAAAACCTCTTAAGTGATTATTCGTTTGATACTCGCTTAATAAAGTGCCACGAATAACTCCATCCGGTGTAGGAGTTTGTGAAATAATATTGATAACACCGGCTAGAGCATCACTGCCATAGATCAATGAAGCGGGGCCTTTAAGTACTTCCACCCGTTGCACAGTGTAATCGTCTATTTCAATACCATGTTCATCGCCCCACTGCTGGCCTTCCTGCCTCACACCATCATGAATCGTAAGAACTCGGTTATATCCAAGCCCACGGATGAAAGGTTTTGAAATAGCCGGCCCTGTACTAACTGCATTAACACCGGGAACGAGTTTGGTTAAAGCATCTATTACATTCGTTGAAGTTGTGTTCATAAACTCATCCTTTTTGATCACAGAAACCGGTTGAGGGTTTTGCCTGATGCGGGTTGCACTTGATACACCTGTAACAATTACGGCTGTTTGTTCAACAGCAGTCTGGTCCAGTTTAATGTCCAGTTTTAAATCTTCATGAACTGAAATAGTTTGCGCCCATTGTGCATATCCCATGTAAGAAACTTCCAGAAGGTATTTTCCTTTAGGCACTTCATGAAAGTAATAATTCCCCTGAGCATCCGTAATGGTGCTGCGTTTTAATTCATATATAAAAATGGAAGCGCCCAGTAATGCCTCCCCGGTTTTGGCATCCAACACTTTCCCGGCTATATTAAAATTTGAATTGGGTTGAAGTGCATCTTTCGATGTTTTTGCGTATGTATAATTTGAAATCAAAATGAAGAGTAACAAAGCATTCAATGAGATTATTTTTGTAATCGTGTTTTGCATGAACTGAAAATTTAATTTAGCCCTTTCAAGCCATTAAAAAAGAAAAAGGAAACAGTGAAGAGTGCGATTTAGATGGTATGAACAGACAATGGAGGTGCTCTGTCAGACGATGCGATGGCTAATGTTTCAACATTTGGTATAATGAATTCTCCATAAAAAGAGTCGAAATCAAAAACCGGGGTTGAGATACTAGGTGCATAAGTTACGAATCCGTCTTTCGCTAATTGAAAATCACAAAGCGCACAGGCGTAATTACCATGTATTGAAGAAGTATGTTGAGCTAAAGAAATTGAGGAATAAGAATAATTAGGATGTGTATGAAAAGTTTTTGCCAATTGAATAAAAGAAAAAAGCAGCAATAATATCAAAGCGCTTATTTGTTTAAAAATTGGTCTTCGGAAAAATAGCATGCGCAAAACTACAATTCAAATATTATTTGCAACAATGTTGTATTTATATTTGATGCAATTAACTTTAGTTTTGCAAATACACCCTGGAAGAGAAAACGTAATTTTTCTCATATAGATTAAAAGTCATCATCCATAGTAAAGCGAAGATGATCAATAGAAATGGATGAGTGATGTACGGATGTGTAGTGATTGTTGCTTCATTTGAAGCGCTTATGATTTAATGACCTAAATTTGCAATTTACCCTTCATGCTATTACAATCTCCATATCTTTTATATTCAGATGGCGCAGGAAATATTTTTGAAGATCTTTCCTTATATGCAGTAGGAAGAAGTGGATGGGATGCATATGAAATATCTGTAGAAGACTGGATTGAGTTACCACAAGGTGGAAATTTATATGAATTGCCCGGAAGGCGTGGTATTGGAGTGGATGTGGAAACAGGTGAAATGCGTTTATGTCAAAAAGGGTGGGCAGTGGCTGCATTTATACCTCCTGCTTATACGGGCTTATTTATTGCAGCGTATGAAACAACTGAAGATGCGCCTACACTCCCCTTATTTTGTTATACCGCTGTGGGTTGGTTTGATGAAAAAATGTATGTGCCTGCATTGCGGATAGAAAATGATATCCGCCAGGAGAGCAAAGGATATGATGAAAATAATATTCTGATGGGCATGCAATCTTTGTTGAAGGCTTATCCTCAAAACAGGTTGGTAAAGCATTTGATGAATACCTGTTGCGCAACCTATCATTGCCCTGCAGCGAAAAATTTATCATTGGGAAGATGGGAGTGCCCTGTACCTTCATCGCCAGCCTGTAATGCCAATTGTATTGGTTGTATTTCATTTCAGCCGGAAGACGAGATGATTGTTTCTAACCAGGACCGGCTTACATTCAAGCCAACGGTTGAAGAAATTGTTGAATTCACAGTACCACACTTAATCAATGCACCATTTCCTTTAATTAGTTTTGGACAGGGATGTGAAGGGGAGCCATTGCTTATGTGGGAAACCATTAGAGAGGCCATTATAGAAATACGTAAACATACCCATAATGGAAGTATTAATATCAATACAAACGGTTCAAAGCCGGATGCGGTGAAAGCTTTATGCGAAGCGGGTTTGAATAGTATCCGTGTAAGTACAAACAGTGTTCGGGAAAAAATTTATACACCTTATTACCGTCCGAATAATTATCAATTTGAAGATATTGTGGAGAGTCTGAAAATTGTCCGCGATTATGGGGGTTGGACAAGTATTAATTATTTTGTTTTTCCGGGTATTACAGATTGTGTTGATGAATATGAGGCCTTAAGGAAATTAATTAAAGAGACCGGCCTGAAAATGATCCAATGGAGAAATTTTAATATAGACCCGGACTGGTATTTAGGCCAAATGCAAATAATAGATACCGGTGAAGCAATGGGCATTAAAAATTTGATGCAGGATATTCATGAAGAATTTCCTGATTTGAAATTTGGATACTTCAACCCCTCAATAGAAAGAATTAAAGGAAATTTTGAAACGGATTTTGCGCATTAACCTGAATGCTTATAATTGATGCAGGATTCAACAATCATTATTTTAGCCAGCGCACGAAAAAAAAGTGACACGTTGCAAGTTGTTGAAAGAATATTTCATCAAAGAAATATGCATTGTATTGACTTGTTGGATCAACAAATTGCGCCTTATAATTATGAGAAAAAATACCCGGCTGAAGATAACTTCCAGGAGATTATAACACAGTGTATTACTTTTCAAAAAATAATTTTTGCGACACCGGTGTATTGGTATAGTATGAGTGGAATGCTCAAAAATTTCTTTGACCGTCTTACAGATATTGTCACCATCAATAAAGAGTTGGGGAGAAAACTGGCCGGTAAATCTATTGGTTTCATTGCAGTTGGCGCTGATCCGGAAATTCCGCCCGGATTTGAAACGCCCTTTACTTCCATTGCTCACTATTTTGATATGCAATTTATCGGGTCAATTTATTATTGCACAAAAAATGAAAGGATAAAGGATCTCAATATTCAAAAGCTCAGCGAGTTTTTAAAAAGAGTAGAGATAGGGTAATGCCTGTTATTCATTTTTATTGAAGTTTGCCTTCATTTCCTTAGGTGTATGAAGTAAACCTATATCAAATTGCATTCATTGAATGATAAAGGTTTAATTTTGCTGCGCTAAAAAAGTAAAATTTATGAGAGAGGTTTATGTTGTGGATGCTCTTCGTACTCCCATTGGGCGATTTGGTGGAAAGCTCAGTAATACAAGACCGGATGATTTGCTCGCATGGGTGATCAGAAAATTGATGGATCGTAATTCCGGTATTAAACCGGAATACATTGAAGATGTTATTGCAGGCGCTGCCAACCAGGCTGGAGAAGACAATCGAAATGTAGCGCGCATGGCTGCATTGCTGGCGTCCTTGCCTGTAACGGTAGCCGGAAATACGGTAAACAGACTTTGTGCATCGGGCTTGCAAGCAATCATGGATGCCAGCCGCGCTATCTCCTGTGGAGATGGTGATTTTTATATTGCATGCGGTGTAGAAAGTATGACACGCGCTCCTTTCGTATTATCAAAATCCGAATCTGCCTGGAGCCGCAAAACAGAAATGTTTGATACAAGCATTGGATGGAGATTTACCAACCCAAAACTGGCCGCATTGTACCCACCATTTGCCATGGGAGAAACAGCTGAAAATGTGGCGAAGAAATGGCATATCAATAGAGAAGACCAGGATGCCTTTGCACTTTCATCACAGGAAAAATATTTTGCAGCACTAGAAAGCGATAAATGGAAAGATGAAATTATTCCTGTTGAAATTCTGGAAAATAAAAAAACCATCTTGTTTGATACGGATGAACATCCCCGGAAAACATCTTTGGAAAAACTGTCATCATTGAAACCCGCATTTGTCAAAGAGGGAACGGTAACGGCAGGAAATTCCAGCGGAATCAATGATGGTGCAGCAGCCTTATTGCTTGTTAGTGAAGATAAGTTGGACTCCACCGGTACTAAACCTTTGGCCCGAATAGTCAGCAGGGCCGTAGCCGGAGTTGATCCGGCTTATATGGGGGTTGGTCCTGTGCCTGCCATTCAAAAAGCATTGGAACGTGCGCATCTTAAAAAAGAAGATATTGGACTGATTGAACTCAATGAGGCCTTTGCAGCACAAAGTATTGCCTGCATTCGTGACTTAGACCTGGATCCGGAAATCATTAATGTGAATGGGGGCGCCATTGCACTGGGTCATCCGCTGGGATGTAGTGGGGCAAGGATTTCTACAACTCTTTTACATGAAATGAAAAGAAGGAATGTTCGTTATGGTTTGGCTTCCATGTGTGTGGGAGTTGGCCAGGGCGCTGCTATTATTTTTGAAAGAGTTTCTTAAAGGCTTGAAGTGTATGAAATGATCTTCTTTTTGATGATTATTCATTCACCTTTTTTAGTGGCCACTTTCTCAAGCTCATTCATTTTAAATAATAAATTCACATTCGGATCAATGATGATTTCATCCGGGGTAAAGGGTAATGAAACCAATACATTTGACATTTTATCTTTTATAGAGAATGTTTTTATGATTTTCTTATTACCTTTTATAAAAGCAATTTGTAAGGGGAAATCAAATAAGACAGATTGCTGCTGTTCAATGTGAATGATCACTTTTTTATTTTGAAGATTGTTTTCCCAATGAATTTTCAGTTCCGGTTGCCCTGCCCTGTAAAGCCATTGTTGAAAAAAAACGGATAGATTTTGCCCTGACACTTGCTCAAAGATTTTTTTCAAATCCATGGTGCTGGCATTCCGTCCTGCATAATTCTGGTAATAGGTACTTATCCCTTTCCAAAATAAATGATCTCCTAACTTTTGTCGAAGCATGTGTAATACCCATCCTCCTTTTTGGTAACTGTTTGCATTGAGTAAATGCATTAAATTATTTTTATCAGAAGTATCTACAACCGGCGTTTGATGTTTTGTGTAAAAAGCTAATACGTCATTACGCTGTTCTTGCAGCATACTTTTTAAGGTATCGCTCCCATATTTATCCTCGAAATAAAGTTCCGTCATATAAGTAGCAAATCCTTCACTCAGCCATAAATGTGGCCAATCCATTTCCGTTGCATTATCACCAAACCATTGATGTGCTATTTCATGCGCAAATAAACTTTCAATCCCTTTGCTATTGACAGAATTCTCGAAATAAAAAATGCAACCGGCATTTTCCATACCTCCAAAAATGGTTTTGGATTGTACATTGGCTAATTTTTCAAAACCGTATGGTCCGATATGTTGGATATACCAGGATAATATATTTTTAGCAATCGCATAATGAGCAAAACCACTGTCACGGTTTTCAGGATATACCCAGGAAGATACCGGAATGCAATCTACATCACCTGTATATTGCACGGCAAATTGCGTAACACCAATAACCATAACCTTTGTAGGTAATTGGGCTGTATCTAACCAATGGGTAAATTTTTGGTTATCCGGCAAATTGATTTCTTCCAGGAGCCTGCCATTTGATACTACCTGGTAATGGCTTGGTGCTGTCACCATAAATTCAACAGTTGCTTTATCCGAAGGATGATCATTGCATGGAATCCAGTTGTGCGCACGGTTTGGCCAGTTATCCGCAAAAAAACTTCTTTGACCATACTTGGTATTACTGATGATTAAACCATCTATTGGCACACCTTCATAATTGATTTGATAGGTATTTACGATACCGGGTGAGCCTTCATCCTGAATGTAGAGATGTTGTGCATCCTGATAAAATTGTAAGGGCTTATCATTTTTTGATACATGAGTTACTTCCATGCCTTTTCCATCCTGATTTTTATGGGCAAGGTCAAATGTTATTATACTTGTTTTCCCTGTAAAACCAACTGAGATAAGCGCTTTGCCAGAAATGATATTCGTACTGTCATTTAAATTAATGGCAAATGAATAATGTTTTACATCCAGGAAGTTGGAGGGAATTTGCCCCCATAATTGGAGGCTTATAATACAAGTAATGAAGAGATACCTGATTTTCTTTGTAAATAAAATGGCTTGCATGCAACGTGTCATTTCGATTTATTCAGGTAAAAATACATTATCTGAATAATTGGTGGAATAAGGAGTTTAAGGGCAGTCAAATTTTTCCAGGGCCCATTATTGATTCCAATGTACTTCTTTGATAGTGGGGCTGTTTTGCAACTCTGTAATGCAATTGATTATTTTGGAGCTATTAGAATCCTCCAGTTTTATTTGAATAATATATTCATCTGTGGATTTATCAATAAACAATGAAGACATTTCAATTTTATCCTGGTCCAGAATCTTATCCAAAATTTCACCTAAATCCACATTTGGTTTGGTAACGACTCGAAGTGTTTTTTGTTTAAATTTCTGAGAAAATTTCACTTCAATGGATTGCAAACCCCACAATATGATCAATGCAATGATGGTTGTGGCCAATGCTGCAAAATACATACCGCCACCTGTGGCCAGTCCAATGGCTGCGACGGTCCACAAACCGGATGCAGTAGTTAGTCCGCGGATGGTTCCTTGTTTTGAAAAAAGGATTGTTCCGGCACCGATAAAACCAATGCCGCTAATAACCTGAGCTGCTATTCTTGAAGGATCTAGATCTATATGTGGTGTTCCTAAAACATCTGAAAATCCAAATGCAGATACCAACATGACCAGGGTAGAACCCACACAAACCATCATGTGAGTACGCATTCCTGCAGTCCTGTCCCTACGTTCTCTTTCAAGGCCAACCAATGCGCCAAAAACAGATGCCAGGGCTAATCTTATCAATATTTCCTGCCAGGAGGGCATAGCCATTAGTTTTAGTGAACAAATCTACTGAATATTATTTTGTGATATCCACCTGTTCTTTTAAAGAGTATTAATGGAGATATTTATCAAACCACTTACATACGATCCTCATATCAGGAATGGGATTATGCCCCGTATGTTGTGAAATAATCATTTGCGTCGGGACATTATTTTCAATCAGTTGATGATACATGTCATTGGCTTGGCGAATTGGAATTAAAGGGTCATTATCTGAATTATAAATAAGTGTGGGTGCATCATCCTTTGTAACCTGGGCAAAGGGAGAGGCTTCCTTATATTTTCCGGATAAGATAAAAACACCGGCCTTCATTTCCGGTAAACTACCCATATAGGCTGAAATGGCTGAAAGAATATAATCATTCACAATAGCCGTATCTCCCGACCGGTTGATATCTGCCAGGTTAAATGGGGCGGCAAGCGTTACAACAGCCTGTACTTTGGCGCTTACACTATCTACACTTGAATGTGTGTATGATTGATTATCATCACTTACGCCAAGCATGGATGCAAGGTTCGCGCCCGAAGAATGCCCCATTGCGCCTATATGATCAGGATCTATGTCCAATTCATTTGCATTGTATCGTACATATCTCACGGCTCTCCGGCAATCTTCAATGATTTCATTATAATGATACCTGGGTGAAAACCGGTGATTAATGACACAAACAGTATAGCCATTTTGTACAAGGGAGTGCACCCATTTACCTGTATAATTGCTGTCTAATAGGACATCCTCTTTCAACGGTGTCTGATCATAATCTAAAGAATAAGGAAAACCCCATGCACTGCCTGGAATGAAAAGGATCGCTTTATGATTTGATGTAATGGGCATATAAATATCCATTAACAATGCAGTACCTGAAACCATTCCATACACTACATTTTGCATTTTTTTGGAATAAGTTACCTGGGAAAATGAATGTACCTGAATGAACACTACTGTAATCAACAAAGTAATTATTTTTAAATGTTTCATTTCTTTAAATTGAAAAAGTTAAATAGGAGAGTGAGACAAAGTTAATCACTTGTTTTTACTATTGGTTGCTTCAGAAAAAATGAAAGGTTGCAGTTTCTAAGCACATCCATTCATAGGATCATGATAAGTAATTTATATGTGCTCCCCACCCCAAACATTTTGTCTTTGAGAAATATTGAAATGGATTTTAAAAAAGCTTACCGGAATGAATTGATTCTTTTGCTGAATGCAATTTTTAAAAATAAATAAATTAGAAGCCTTTAAATCTAAGCCATAAGACACAATCAGTTGAGTAGTGAAGATTAAAATAAAGAAGGCCGCCTGAATAAGGCGGCCTTAAGTGAACCCTGTGGTACAAAACTCGAACCACTTTTTAGCGGATTTAAAGCTGTTGTGCGAACTTTAAATAAAAAATACACTCAAAATACTACAATACAATATGCTGATTTTCAATATTTAAGATACGGCACTATAGCATACCAGTTTGCAGTGCGTAGTCTAATAATTCCTTACACTTTTGAATCGGGAACCCATAAATAATCCTGGTACCAGTGTGTACTGCGCAGGCAAGAGCCACAATTCTGCATTGACTATCTAAAATAGGCGCACCACTGCATCCTTCATAATCCTCGCTATCGGATATTATCTGGGGAGCCAAGAACATATAAAATTCTCCTTTAGTGCGATGGAACTTTAAACTATGTTTCAAGGTTGGTATCATGGAAAGTTGTATTCCATTATAGCTATGCCTAACTTTTCCAAAGAAGCCATACCGTTCGTCTTTGGTTGGCATAGCAGCATCCTCCATAAACAACGGCAACTTTGTTGATGCTTCCACCTTAAATGCTTTAAAATCCATTTCAGGTTGCAGCAGCTCTATATTATGTTTAATTTCAGCAAACGCAATATCCAATCTTTTGCCTTGCTGTAATACCGATTCAAAGTCCTCCAGAGACATGTCTTTCGTTACCTTTATCTGATCGAAGTAACAAATACCTCCTATGGGTTGAATGATTGGCCCCCTCTTATCAAATGGTTGATTAGTCTCTAAAAAAGTGGTGTATCCTTCTGCATCAGTAACGTGCGAAACTGAAATAAAAAACCTTCGGTTTTGGTAAACGATTACACAGCAAGAACCAAAACCTTCTGGCTTGGGGTAATCTGCTTTTGCCAGAAAAACTTGAATGGATGCTCTAACCATCAATTCGGCGTCTGTCATAGAATCAGATTTTAGATGACATTGGGTAATCAAGAGGGATGCTCAACAATTCCTGCACCGGCTTGTCAATTACCATATAGGTCGGAAACTGTGCAAATGGGTTGTGTCGGAATGCGTGATCTACAGTTGTGGCTAAATTAGCCGTATTGGCGTTGGTAATATATACTCCTGACACTCTTGTAAACTTGGGATTATTTTTTGAACCAAAAAAACCATTTCCTGAAAGCTCTAATCTTTCATCCCGGTTGTCAGGAATATCACGCCAAGAAATTTGCAATGAGCCGTATAGCGCCTCCTGCACTTCTATAATATCAAGAGAAATACTCTGCTTATTTAGACAAATAATGTACGGAGCATTTAATGCTCCATAGCGCGTAGCTTTTGATTCCAAAGCAGTAATTATATCCTCGCTATCATTACCTATTTGGGTAACGATCGGATGAGTGCCAATGGAACGGGAATTAGTTCCACGATGTAATGGCGATTTTGGAATTAACTGCAACTCTATTTTGACTTTATCATCATCATATACAATTTTAGGCATTGCCTGAAATCCACGTTGACTTAAAAGGTCTGTATATATATCAGGATCATACGATGAAATGGCTTGGTTAAAATAACGGACGATCATTTTTCCACTTGGCTGGCTGTTATCTTTGAAAACGATTTCATCCAGTTTCAACAAAAAATTCGATGCATCAATTTTATCCAACGAATCGAGAAGTGTATTCTTTTTCCTTTCAAGCGACCGCTCATCTTGGGATCGCATTGTCATGTGTTTAACCTCGATAAATAGAAACTCCCCATCTTTTGTAGCAAGATAATCCGGACGTTTTAATGTGCCGGGAATATCAGGGTGTATTGATAATGAAAATCCCAGCTTCGTGAATAGTGTATAGATATATAACTCATAAAATGCGGCATCAAATGAGGCTTGAAATCGTGTCTTTAGGTCTTGCTTTTCATCATCGGGATAATGCGAAAACCACTTTTCAAGTAACTGTCTTATAACTTCCATGTCTTGCCTGGCACTATCGTTATAGTACTGATAGGTATCTACGTTGTATTTAGCAGGCCCATCTAATGTTCTTTCTTTCTTTTCAAAAAGTGACATATCATTCATCAGACAATTTCTTTACAGGGTTTGAATAGACTGTTGCAAAATATAATATTTTGTTCTAAATAATTAATTCACTCTACCATTACCAAGTGCCGACGAAATTCTCGGATTTCCAGAACAGAATCTTACAACATTGGAGTGAATTACCGTAGATTTGAAAGCATCAAATTAATCTAAAATATGCTATCACCAGATCAACAGGATTTTTATAACAGGTGGCTTCAGAAAGCCGATAATATAGTAGATGGGGATGTTGCCAGCCTTATTGATAAATACGTAACCTTATTTATCAACTATAACTTCCTGTACAATATTGTTCCGATAAAAAAAGCTCAGGAAACTGGTAATGCGAGAGAACAAGTTGGTGACAGAGCGGGAGCTACTACTTTTACAATTGATTTTCTTGGAGCTGCTGCTATTGCCCATTATTTAACACAGCAAGGACTTGACAACCAAATCCAGGCATTATATCAGGCGATGCCTCATTTTAATATTGACCTGAATAGAGGAACACCGCAGCCCAACCGCGACCAACAACTTATCAATGGATTGCAATCAGCAGCACCTGCGACAAAAATCCTTGCTTTAATGAAAACGCTTTATTCAATCCGGTGTAACATTGTTCACGGAGAAAAGGGACTGCATCAATATCAGGAAATACTTTTGTCACCGGCAATTCAATTATTACGAGGAATAGTACCGCTGGTGTATGCCAGAGTAAATGCTTAGATAAAGCTCCCGGACGCATAAATATAATCTCTGACAATCGTAATGATTTAAAAGTATAACATGGACGAGAACAAATTACTTGAGGTTTGCTTTATGTTAGCGGAAGACTTAATGTGGGATAAGGATTCGGCTCCTATTGAAAGGCTTCCAGAAGATATTTCTGAATTAAATGAAATGACCAATAAGTTTATTGAAATCGCAAATCAAAATTATTATCAAGTGGAGGGTTTGCCG
>Ga0116193_1000123_pt1 | contig 74328 bp, 56 predicted proteins | sample AD_UKC115_MetaG_FD_89892 | JGI IMG/M metagenome (GOLD analysis project Ga0116193, IMG submission 89892) | Active sludge microbial communities of municipal wastewater-treating anaerobic digesters from Hong Kong - AD_UKC115_MetaG | ecosystem: Engineered > Bioreactor > Anaerobic > Digestate...
CAAAAATCGAGACGATGGAGTATGGAGTGAATTGTTCCTTGTCATCCGCAGCATATACAGTCGTCCACATACAGGACAACAATAAAATAAAACAGATACATCGTGAAATTCTTCTTATCATTTGAAAAATTCTCCTTCTCATAATAGATTTCAGCATTATTAAAATAATATGACCGACTTTTCAACTAAAGAGAGTAATTTTATAAGTATTCTTTCATCGCTGCGCGCGAATAAATAATAACAATCAGCAATTCGAAATATGAGAGGAATTAATTGTTATTACATTGTTTTTGCGCGAAGCACAAAACAAATTTTCTCTCTTATCTCAAAAGGCTTTCCGAAATTTCAAAATACTGAATACGAATAAACGAGCATCCCCAAATTTCAAAACAGAATAGATTCTTATTGAGGCTGCATATTATAAAACCATTATAGTGTATGGGAACTTTTTATTCAATTAAGTATCAGCAATTTAACAGCAATTCGAAATTTGAATTTACTTTTTGAATAAAGAAAGAAAATATGTTGTTCTTATGGTTTTGCGCGAAGTCCAAAACCATAAGAACAACAAAGAATTCTTTTCTTGTTTCGATTTACTGATCAGTAAAAAATACTGTCATTGTAAAACTTTTCATTGCAGTCTAAATTGAGACTCATAAAAAATTTTTCAATCTGTAGAATCAACAATATACTTAGAGAAATATCAAGAAGGAGGCATAAAATGCTTCTCGCTCCAAAACTTAAAACCGGAGATACAATTGCCGTTTTTTCGCCATCTTCTCCAGTCACATGCACAGCGGTACGACGATATCAACGCGGAAAGTCCTTCCTTGAATCAAAAGGATTTCGAGTAAAAGAAGGAGCGCTAACCGGTAAAAGAGATTATTATCGTTCGGGTTCGATACAGGAACGCGTTGATGAATTAAATCAACTCATCCAGGATCCGGAAGTCCAATGTATTATGTCATCGATTGGTGGTTGGAACTCCAATTCATTGCTTCCGTACATTGACTATAAAAGCCTGCAAGACAACCCGAAAATCATCGTCGGATATTCCGATGTAACCGCCCTTTTATTGGGCATTTATGCCCAAACCGGGCTCATTTGCTTTTATGGTCCTGCCATGGCAGCCTCATTGGGTGAGCTGCCGCCATTAGTGGATGATACTTGGACCTATTTTAAAAATATTGTGGCTGGAAATATGCCGATTCCGTACATCTTACCTACACCAGATGATTGGACTGATGAGTTCATCGACTGGGAAACGCAAAATCGAAAGAAAAACGTTTTATCCAACCAATTGATCACGATCCATCCCGGAATTGCAGAAGGTCGAATCATCGGAGGAAATTTAAACACGATGCAAGGAATCTGGGGCAGTCCGTTCATGCCAAAAATTCAAACAGGGGACATTTTATTTCTGGAAGACTCCCTGTTAGATGCCGCCATCGTTGAAAGAAGTTTCTCGCTTTTGAAAATCAATGGGATTTTTGACCGGATTGGTGGACTGATTCTTGGAAAACATGAATTATTCAAAGACTGCGGATCCGGGAGAAAACCGTATGACATTCTTTTGGAAATAATGGGTCAAACTTCCTTTCCTGTTCTTGCACAATTCGATTGCTGCCATACACACCCGATGCTGACACTTCCGATCGGATGTAAAGTCAGACTTGACGCTTACAAACAGACCGTTACTCTTCTGGAGTCACCGGTTTTTTCGTATCAATCATAAAAAATGGAATCGATTTCATCATATTAGAAACAGCAAAAAACATTTTAATAAATACTTTGAATCAATTGGTCAGGTAATTCTAAAATGAAAAAATATGAATTAAAAAATCCAAATTTTTTGACAATCACCGACAAAACGAAAAATGAAGTATATTATGGTCCTGATCAAGCATGGTTTACAGATCAATGGAGAACAAAAGCAGGATGCGGTCCGACTTCAGCTGCTTTCGTTACAGCCTATCTTGCCTTCACACGCCCGTATTTAAGACCTCTGTATGCTCCTTCCAAAATGGTTTTGGAAGAATTTATAACTCACATGAATGATTTGTATCAATTTGTCACGCCTGGACTCATGGGCGTGAATAAGATTTCACTTTTTATAAAAGGTGTCATTGCTTTTGCATCCTCCAGAAATATTCAATTAAGCTCCCATAAATTGGATGTCGAAAGGGCTCCTTTTGGTCAACGAGAAGCCTCTCCAATGATCGCAGACTTTGTCGCAGACGGATTGTCTTCAGACTGTCCGATCAGTTTTCTGGCGCTTTCCAACGGAAAAGAGAAGAAACTTCAGAATTGGCATTGGATCACAATCACCTCCGCGGAAATTGACAATACAGAGGTTATTGTTCATGCATCAGACGAAGGACATGAAATTGTCTTTGATCTTCAACTTTGGTATAAGACTACAAACCTTTCAGGCGGGCTCGTCTATTTCACAGCGTAGCGGTATGAAAAACCTACCGTAAACTTGTATCCAGTAAATTCATTTAATAAAGAAATAGATATCTTTGATAACAGCTGATTCTCTTCAGAGAATGGTGATCGGAAAGATATCTTTTTTCAGATTTATAGATCAACAGTTGAATCACTGCTGAATTTCCGCCAAAATGATTTGGAGGATTCTTCCTAATTTCGAATTGTTGAAGAAATGCCGGCAATTCGAGATAAAACTAACTTCTCCAATCAATCAAGAAAAATTGTTGTTTTTATTGTTTTGCGCAGAGCGTAAAACCATAAAAACAACAAAGATCCTCCTTCTTTTCGAAAGGTTATTCCGTAATTTGAATTACTAAGAAATGCTTGAAACATCATAAAAAAAAATACTATACTGGATTTATCAGAGAAATATTGATAAATCATTCATTCGAAACCTGGAAAAGCCTGTTGAAAAAAGAGAAATTTTATTATTGTATCTTTTTTATGAAGAAAAAAGACATAACAATAAACAATACTTCTTACGTTACAAAAGACTGTTGATAATTTATCGAAACTTTTATCAAAATGCCTTATTTATCAGAATGATTTTTTGAAAGGCAGCTATGAACAACAAGCTTCAAATGGGTCAGGTTTTCCAAACCACCCTATGTGCCATCATTATACTGATCTTACAATTAAGCGTTCCTGTTTCTGCAGTTTCATCTCCCGCCGAGATTATGACTTCTCAAATTCCTGCCGGTTATGGAATTACGCGCAATACAGATGGAATGGTCGAAATATTTATTCCGGCTGGTACATTTTGGATGGGAAATGACACAGGAAAATCCAATGAAAATCCGGCGCACGAAGTATACCTCGATGCTTACTGGATTGATCAAACAGAAGTTACCAATGCGATGTACAGTCGTTGCGTCAGCGCAGGCGGCTGTGAATTATTAGCCAGTCAGGAATCCTACACTGAGGCAAAATATTATGGTAATCCCGTTTATGATCAATTTCCGGTTGTGTTCGCCAATTACTACCGTGCTGAAGAATATTGCCGATGGGCAGGCAGCAGTCTCCCTACTGAAGCCCAATGGGAAAAAGCAGCCAGAGGTCCTGAAGGATATCTGTGGCCATGGGGTAATGAATTTAATGCCAGTTATCTCAATGCAAATTATGTGGTGGGTGATACAACTCCTGTTGGAAGTTATCCAGAAGGAATCAGTCCGTATGGTATCTATGATATGGCAGGAAATGTCTTTGAATGGGTCCGAGATTGGTACAGCGCAGATTTTTATCGGTCGCAAGCTGCATCGATAGAAAATCCAGCGGGTCCTTCCTCCGGCCAGGATAAGATCTTGCGCGGAGGTTCGTGGCTCAGCAACATGGATGCAGTTCGAACAACAACCCGAAAAGAATTTGCACCGGGTGCAGCAAATTATGATTGGGGTTTCCGTTGTGCAAGACCTTTTACACAACAGGACAATCAAATCATTCAAGCACAACAAATACAGCAAAGTACACAGCCGACCCAAATGGTCCAAAACATTCAAATTGAACAGAATAACCAGTCAGTCCAAACAAGTTGGCAAATTCAAATTGAAAACGGGCCGGGGGTTTTACCTCCCTATCAAGGAATGAATCAATTTAATTTGCAGCCATCCATATCCAATCCTACATTTTCATCAGCCAATCAACAACAAAATATATCGATTGAACAAACCTGGCCGACTGTAACGCCAACTCCATCTTCTCGAATTCGAAATCAGGATGGGATGACAGAAATCTACATTCCTGCGGGGACTTTCACTATGGGTACCGGATCAGGGAATGCCGGTGAAGGGCCAGCGCACGAAGTCTATTTAGATGCGTATTGGATTGATCAGACAGAGGTTACGAATGCCATGTACAGCCGCTGCGTCAGCGCAGGTGCCTGTCAACTGCTCGGGAGCCAGCAATCCTATACAAGGCAAAAATATTATGGGCAGCCAGAATATGCAAATTACCCTGCCATCTATGCCAACGCATATCGGGCAGACGAATATTGTGCGTGGATCGGAGGCAGTTTGCCGACAGAAGCTCAATGGGAAAAAGCAGCCAGAGGAACGGAGGGTTTTCTATGGCCATGGGGTAATACATTTGATGGAAGAAATCTGAATTATTATTATTCAATCGGAGATACCACACCGGTTGGAAATTATCCCTCCGGAGCAAGCCCATATGGCGTTCTGGATATGGCAGGGAATGTATATGAATGGGTCAAAGATTGGTACAGTGAAACCTTTTACAGCACACCCGATGCCTCGACACAAAATCCGACCGGTCCGGTTTCAGGGAACAATCGAATTTTGCGCGGAGGATCCTGGCTGACTGGATTTAATGCAACGCGTACAACCGCAAGAAAAAGCTTTGATCCGGGGGCTTCCAATTATGACTGGGGTTTTCGCTGCGCGCGTCCGGCACAATAGAATAATAAAAACGAAGAAAGGGATCTATTTGGTTTCAAATGAAAACTGTAATAGATCCCTTTTTATTTTTAACGAATAATGTGATCTTTAATGTTTCGTTTCCTCAGCGACATGTTTCGATAACGCCGTTCTGAAGAAATCTCGCACACAATTAATCAATTGCAGCGAGTCGAAATTATGATTGACTTTTCTATTCAACGAACCTGATCTTACTTTTCAGATTATTTCCAGTTCCCGTGCAGCTTCGGACAATGCATTGACAAATTCCGTAATATCCTCAAGCGTATGAGCAGCGCTTAACTGAACGCGGATTTCATCTCTGCCCTTGGGTACCACCGGGTAATTAATACTTGAAATTAAGAAACCACGCTCAAACATCTTCCTGACAAGCGCTTTTGTTTGCAAGGAGTCACCAATTAAAACCGGCTGGATTGGATGAGAAGATTCAGCAGCAAGCTGAAATCCTTTTTCTTTCAACTGGTTTTTCAATGCTTCAATATTCATTTTCAGCTTTTGGAGCAATGCCGCTCCTTCTGAAGAATCCAGCAAATCAATTGCCGCCTGTGCCGCTGCTGCACAACCCGGAGCAATTGAATTGGAATAGATGTAGGTCGCAGAGGATTCACGTAAATAATCAATAACGGTCTGATCCCCGACAGCATATCCGCCATCTGCTCCAAAACCTTTTCCTAAGGTACCAACCAGAACATCTGCTCTCGCACCGGAAACCTCTTCACACCCTCTTCCAGTCGATCCGAATGCTCCCACTCCGTGGCAATCATCCACAATCAGGAGGATTCCCTCTGGATATTGTTGATCATATTGGTCAATGACAGTACGGATTTTCCGAAGATCCTGATACTCACCCAGCATGCTGAAAACACCGTCCGTAATCACAACCACTCGTAAAAATTTTCCGATTTGACTCTTGAGAATTTGCTCCAAAGAATCTGCATCGAGATGTTTAAAAATTGCTTTTTCTTCTTTGCCTAAATTAGGCAGACGCACACCATCAATAATACTGCGATGATTTAGTTCGTCTGAAATCACAAGTACACTATTACTGATGACAGAGTCTTTGCTCTGACCACGTACAAGGCTGAAAATCACTGCCAGGTTGGCTGCAAATGCTGAAGAATAAATAATTGCATCTTCCCTGCCATGAAATCTTGCCAGTCGTTTTTCAAGCTGACGATGCACAGCAAAAGAACCGGAAATAAATCGAACAGCGCCAGGACCGGTTCCCAGTTTTTGGGATGCCGCATGTTCCGCGCTTTTTAGATTCGGATGGTGTCTTAATCCCAAATAATCATTCGAATTGAAAATCGAATATGCTTTACCGCCTATCATCGCTTTCGGTGAAGGGTCGTTATTGAAATCCTCAATGAAATGCTCATTCCGTTTCGAAGTGCCCGATTCATCCAGTCGGGATAATTCTTTTTGCAGTGAATGATAAAAATTTGCTTTAGACATTTTCCAACCTTTCTTTGACTCCTTTATATAACGCCATGGTCATCTTTGGCAGATCATATTCTTCTTGCCAGCCCCAATCTTCTCTCGCTTTCGAATCATCGATCGTTTGTGCCCAGCTTTCAGCAATTTTCTGTCGATCGTCAGGATTGTAAATGATTTCAAAATCAGGAGAGATTTTTCGGATTTCAGCCACCAGCTCGGCCGGTGTGAAACTGATTGCCGTAAAGTTGTAACTGGTGCGAATCGTGATATTTTCTGCCGGCGCTTCCATTAACTGAATTGTCCCCCGGATTGCATCATCCATATACATCATCGGAAGTCTTGTATCCGGTTTCAAGAAACATTCATAACGATTCTCTTTGATTAATCCATAAAATATATGGATCGCATATTCGGTCGTTCCATCACCGGGAGCTGCTTTATATCCATTCAATCCCGGGTATCGGATACTGCGGACATCAACACCATATTTGTGAAAATAATATTGGCATAATAATTCACCAGCCACTTTTGTTACACCGTACATTGTGGTTGGTTCAAAACTGGCGTGCTGCGGGACCAATGCTTTCGGCGTTGTCTCCCCATACACTGCAATAGAACTTGGCCAAAAAACTCTGCATTGGTAATCCCGAGCAATATCTAAGATATTTTTCAAGCCGAGCAGATTCACTCTCCAGGCACGATCCGGATTTTTCTCCCCTCCGACAGAAAGCAATCCAGCAAGATGATAGATCTGACCAAAATCATATTTTTTTTGAAGCGTTCGCAAATAGGCGACATCGCACACATCCCCTACTTCCATGACCCCTTCAAAATGTTGATCCGCGGGATGGCAATCCATACAGACTATGGTATTCTCACCATACTTCGCCTTTAATGCTAAAACCAGATCGCTTCCGACTAAACCGCAAGCACCCGTGACAAGAATTTTCTTCATTTTTCCCTTTCATCCCATTTTGCTACTGGCGGAGCAAAATGCCATTCTTAGAAGATGCGTTAATCGAACATTTCCTTAATAAATTCGGGATAAAAAACTTGTCCGACATTTTCTCAAACCAATTTTAACGCAAATATTCAATGCTAAGCAGAGTATGAATTTTGATTTTCCGATACTTCTCCATAAACCAGATTATCTCCCATCTCCCTCCCTCTCCCATAAGAGGAGAGGGACGTATATACAGGGAAAATAAAAAATCCTATGAAAATTCATAGGATTGGACGATTCAGATATTTGTGGGCCCAGTAGGATTCGAACCTACAACCAAGAGGTTATGAGCCCCCTGCTCTGCCACTGAGCTATAGGCCCGCAGTTCCCCTATTATAATTGAATATTTTCAAATCATGTAATTTTTCTTATAAATTTGCTTCAAAGTTTTTGACTGACTTTTTGAATAAAGAAAGAAAACTTGTTGTTGTTATGGTTTTACGCTTCACGTAAAACCATAACAACAACAAGGAATTCTTTTCAGATCTCAAAGTATTGCATATAAACCCATCAATTCGAAATACGTGGAAAATATATAGCATACAGAATAAAAAAAAAACCGCTCAAAAATGAGCGGTTCTTCATCGTAAGTTTCTTTAGAATTCTTTTTTAGGCTTTCGAATCGTCAAACCAGTAATCAGTATGAAGCAGTTGATGAGCCTTCTCACTGCCAGGTTCGCCAAAGAATTCGTCATATAGTTTTTGAACCGATGCGTTCTCATGCGATTTGCGGACTTTAGTGGTATGGTCGATTTCGTAAATCGCTCTCATACGGGCTTCAATCTTCTCCTGTCGGTCATGGCAGAACGGCTGACCGCCGCCATTGACGCAGCCACCCGGGCAAGCCATAATCTCGATCACATCATACTTGATTGATCCATCTTCAACTTTCTCGAGGATTTTTCTGGCATTTCCCAGTCCAGAAGTTGCAGCAACGCGAATAATTCTGCCATTCAAGTCAATGAAAGCTTCTTTGACTCCGGCTAAACCACGGACTGCTGCAAAATCGATATTCTCCAGTTTATTGCCGGTTACAACTTCGTAAACAGTTCTCAAAGCTGCTTCCAAAACACCGCCAGATGATCCAAAAATAACACCTGCACCAGTTGATTCACCCAGAGGATTATCAAATTCTTCATCCGGCATATCTTTCAAATCGATACCAGCTTCTTTGAACATCTTGGCAAGTTCGCGTGTTGTAATCACATAATCCACATCCCGAATGCCATTGGTCTCAAGATTAGGTTGTGCTGCTTCGTATTTCTTTGCAATACAAGGCATGACAGAAATGACCACCATATCCTCAGGTTTGACACCGATTTTTTCCGCATAATAGGTCTTTACCACTGTTCCCATCATTTGGTGCGGAGATTTGCTGGTCGAAGGCATATATTTCAATTGCGGGAAATGGAATTCCAGGAAATTGATCCAGCCCGGACAACAAGAAGTGAGGATCGGAAGATTTTCATTCTTTTGAATCCGTTCGATAATTTCTTTTCCCTCTTCCATAATAGTCAGATCTGCGGCAAAGGTAGTATCAAAAACCGCATCAAAACCAAGCTGGTGTAAAGCCGCGACAAGTTTTCCGGTTACGGCTGTACCATCCGGCATGCCGAATTCTTCACCGATTGCTGCACGAATTGCCGGAGCAACCTGAACCACAACTTTCTTGGAAGGATCAAATAGTGCATCCCAGGTTTCCTTCATATACCCGACTGCTGTTAAAGCACCGGTAGGGCAGACCGTGACACATTGACCGCAATACACACAATTGGAGTTGACCAGCGGCTGCATTTCGGCTGGTGCAACGACCGTATTGAAACCTCTGCCAAATGCCGTGATGGCGCCGACAGTTTGAACTTCATTACACATCGTTTCACAGCGACGGCACATGATACACTTCTCAGGATCACGTCTTAAAGCCTGGCTCGAAGTGTCAACCGGGAAAGAAGATCGGACACCTTTGAAATGTTTGGCATTGACACCAAATTGCACAGCCAATGTCTGTAAATCACAATCTGTTGATTTATTACAAGTCAAACAATCAAACGGATGGTTTGAAAGCATAAGCTCCAATAATTTCCGTCGAGCAAATAAAACCCGTTTCGAATTGGTGTGAATTTTCATTCCTTCTGCTACAGGAGTAGAACAGGATGGGGCAAGATTTCTGCGTCCCTCTACTTCAACGGAACAAATCCGGCAGGAAGAGACTTTATTTACCATCTTTAATTCGCCCAGATCCATATAGCAAAGGGCAGGAATCTTAATATTAATCTGCTTCGCAGCCTCTAAAATTGTCGTTCCCTCTTCAACGGTTACAGGTTTGTTATCAATGATTAAATTAATCATGGTCATACTCCTATTTAATGTCTGATAATCGCTTGGAATTTACACTTGCTGTAGCATGTTCCACATTTGATACAGCGAGATTGGTCAATCACATGCGGCTGTTTCACGACGCCGGAAATACAATTTACTGGACAATTTCTGGCGCATGTAGTACAGCCAATACATTTATCAGGCAAAATCTCAAAATTAAGCAGCGATTTACAAACACCGGCGGGACACCGTTTTTCTTTGACATGAGCTTCATACTCATCCATAAAGTATTTCAATGTACTGAGAACCGGATTCGGTGCTGTCTGTCCCAAACCACACAAAGCCGTATCGGTTATAACCTTAGCCAAACTTTGCAATTCTGCAAGGTCTGCCTCAGTTCCCCTGCCTTCAGTTATAGAAGACAAGATTTCGTGCAGTCTCTTTGTTCCAATTCGGCATGGGACGCAGCGGCCGCAGGATTCTTCCACAGTGAATTCAAGATAAAATTTGGCAATATTCACCATACAATCTTTTTCACTCATGATGATCATACCGCCCGATCCCATCATGGATCCAATGGACGCAAGTGATTCGTAATCAATTGGAGTATCGAGGAACTGTTTGGGAATACAACCACCAGAAGGTCCACCTGTCTGAGCAGCCTTGAAATCCAGATTGCCTTTAATACCGCCGCCGGTATCGTAAATAATTTCGCGCAGTGTCGTTCCCATCGGAACTTCAACCAGGCCGACATTATTGATCTGACCAGCTAAAGCAAATACTTTCGTTCCTTTGGAAGTCTTAGAACCAATTGTATTAAACCAGTCAGCGCCTTTCAACATAACAATCGGAACGTTTGCAAGCGTTTCAACATTATTGACAACTGTTGGCTTATCCCACAAACCGCTTTGTGCAGGGAACGGTGGTTTGGTATGCGGCTCACCGCGTTTACCTTGGATAGAGTTAATTAATGCGGTTTCTTCACCACAGACGAAAGCACCAGCTCCCAGACGAATATCAATTTCAAAATCAAAACCGGATCCTAAAATATTTTTACCGAGCACACCGGCATCATGCGCTTGTTTAATTGCAATTTTCAAACGTTCAACTGCCAGCGGATACTCTGCACGGATATATACATAACCTTTATTGGCTCCGATGGCATAACCAGCTAATGCCATTCCTTCCAGCACACTGTGAGAGTCACCTTCCAAAATGGAACGATCCATAAATGCACCGGGATCGCCTTCATCAGCGTTGCAGATCACAAATTTTTCATCGGATTTATAAGAACGGCCAAATTCCCATTTTTTCCCTGTCGGGAAACCTGCTCCGCCGCGTCCACGCAGTCCGGATCGTTTCATTTCCTCAATGACTTCTTCCGGTGTCATTTCAGCTACGGCACGTCCGAGTGCCTGATATCCGCCGGTAGCAATGTACTCTTCAATTTTTTCTGGATTAATCAGACCGCAATTTCTTAATGCAATACGTTTCTGGTTCTTATAAAATGGAATTTCGTGTTGGGTAGGAATTCTTTGTTTGGAAATGGGATCTTCAAATAACAGGCGTTTTACAACCTGATTGTTTACGATATGTTGATCAATGATCTCTTCTGCATCTTCAATTTTTACCTGAACATAAAAAACATCATCCGGAAATATCTTTACAATCGGACCCTTCGCACAAAAACCAAAGCATCCGGTCTTTGACGCAGCAACAACATTCTGTAAATTCTTTTCATCAATTAAGGATTCAAACTTCGCTAAAATCTTATCGCTTTCCGACGCATGACATCCAGTACCACCGCAAATCAGGATCAATTTTTTCTCGTCCGGGCGAATGCCGGTGTTCAAGCGGGAATGCAGAAGCGGTTTCAAACTTTCACAAGTGCTTAATAACTCTGAGTAGGAATTAATTCTATTCATGGGAAGTTACCTCTTCATTACTCGTTTCAACAATGTAGGTTTCCAGGATATCACGGATTTTTTCAACCTGAACCTTGCCATAGACTTTATCATTAATCATCACAACCGGAGCTAAACCGCAGGCTCCCAGACAGCGAATACTTTCAATTGAGAATTTTCCATCCGGAGTCACCTCTCCAGATTTTATTCCCAATACTCTTTCAAATTCATCTAATACCTTTTCCGAACCGTTGACATAGCAAGCTGTGCCCATACAGACGTTGATTCGAACTTTTCCTTTTGGAGTTGTTGTGAAAAAATTGTAAAAACTGATAACGCCTGAAACTTCTGCGTGTGAAATATAAAAACGATTGGCAATATGTTTTTGAAGTTCTTCCGGTAAATATCCAAACATGTCCTGTGCTTTGTGAAGAACCTGAATTAAAGAATCTTTCCTTCGATCACTTCTTGGATTGATCTTCAAACTATCGATATATTCATCCAGCTTAATATATAGCTCAGGGGGAAGTTGCCGTTCCTGTGCCTTGGATCTCACTCTTTCCATAAATATCCTCCGTAAGATGTGAACTTTGATGTGATATTCAAAAATATTCAGTTATATGAAAATCTGTAGAATGGATTTCTTTGTGGGATTGTAACTTTATTTTATAGAAAAACCCCCGATGGTTGTTGATACAATTCTGCGTCAAAGAAGCTTTGCCTGTATCTGCGTTTGTAGAAATAAGATTCTATGCAGAATTGCAACTGCGCTATTGTCGACTCATAGGCAGTTGTATTGATATTATAATATAGAAGTTCGTTTAAAAAGTTTTTAATTGTGAAAAAAAGTATTATTTTTCTCGTTACCTTTTTTTATTGTTAAAAAAACCGATAGAATTACATAGGAAACTGGCAATTCGAAGTTTGGATAAATTTTTGAAAAAACTTGATATTCTGTTGTTTTTGCCCATAATGTAACAAAAACAACACAGCAACAAAAAATCTCCCCATGTTTCGAAGCGCTGACAGGGGACTCATTTTGTGAGGAAAAATATGAATTACAAATTAATTAAGAATGCAAAGGTGATCACACCTTTATCTGCAATGTTCACCGGATGGCTGCTCATTTCCGATAAAAAAATCCTTAATTTCCAAAAAGGTCTGCCGCCCGCTGAAATGGAATCGCTAATTTCTGACACAATCGATGCCAGAGGGAATTACCTGCTGCCTGGTTTTATTGATGAACACACACATGGCAGCCTTGGTTTCTGCACCATGGATGCCGATCCAACAAAAATCCGTGCAATGGCAGAGAGAAATGCCTCACACGGCGTCACCGCTTTTTTGCCAACGACATTGACCGATCAGAAAGAGAATATCCTTCGAGCCATCGAAGCTGCTTCATCGATGGTTGGATTACGTGGGAAATGGTCGAAAGTACTAGGCGTTCATTTGGAGGGACCTTTCTTTAACTCGGTAAAAGCCGGAGCTCAAGATCCAAGAAATATTCGCAAAGGAACCAAAGAAGAAATTGATGCATTTCTGAGTGCCGGATCTATTAAGCTGATTTCAATGGCGCCTGAATTTGAAGAGAATCTCTTAGCCGGTGATTTGTTTGCAGCGAAAGGAATTACAGTCGCAGCTGGGCATACGAATGCCAATTATGATCAGCTCTTAAAGGCTGTTGAGCATGGATATTCTGTAATTACGCATCTTTTCAACGGTATGGGAGCCTTTAGCCATCGTGAACCGGGAACAATCGGGGGTGCATTAACCATTCCGGAGTACTCCTGTGAATTAATCTGCGATAACGTCCATTCTCATCCTGCGGCGCAAAAACTCGCATGGCTGGCTAAGGGGAATGAAAAAATTACATTAATCACCGATACCATCCGTCCTTCCGGGTTGCCGGATGGCAGTTACCCGTTCACAGACAATGAAAGTGTCATTGTAAGCGAAAATGGAACCAATCTCCGGTTATCCAGCGGTAACCTTGCCGGAAGTGCCCTTACCATGAACAAGGCTTTACGCAACTTCATACAAAATACCGGCGCTTCACTTGAAGAAACCTGGCGCTGCAGCAGTCTGAATGCTGCCATTAATCTGGGAATTTCCAGTGATACCGGCAGTATTGAAAAAGGAAAACTTGCGGATCTCATCCTGATGGATGAAAACTATGATGTAAAGATGACGATGATTGAAGGTGAAATCGTCTTTTCCAAAGGCCTTGTATGAATCGTTCATTTGATATACTGAAAGAGAAAATTATCAAAAACGAAGCCAAAATGGCCTTAATCGGAATGGGTTATGTCGGTCTGCCATTGGCTGTTGTTTTCGCCGAAGCCGGATTCCAGGTGACCGGGATTGATCTGGATGAGAAAAAAACAGCCATGATCAATCAAGGGATCAGTTATATTCCGGATATCGAGTCCGCAAGGCTGAAAAATTTGACAGAACAAGGCAGTCTGAAAGCTGTAAATGACTTCAGTGTTCTTCAGGACATTGATCTGGTGAGTATCTGCGTTCCGACACCGCTGCGAAAAACAGGAGATCCGGATCTTTCTTTTATTATTTCAGCAACTGAAAAAATTGCTCCTTATATACATAAAAACATGGCCATCGTTTTTGAATCCAGCACTTACCCCGGAACAACACGCGAAATGGTCCTTCCCCGTCTGGTTGAAAAAAACCATTTTGTCGTGGGTGAAGATTTTTTCCTGATCTTTTCTCCAGAGCGGATTGATCCGGGACGCAAGGATTGGACGACAAAGAATACTCCGAAAATCATCGGTGGAATGACCGATCGATGCACTGAAATTGCCGCGCTATGGTACAAAAAGGCGCTGGATACGATCATTCCGGTTTCTTCACCGGAAGTGGCTGAAATGGCAAAATTGCTGGAAAATACGTTTCGAATGATCAATATCGGGCTGGTCAATGAATTGGCGCTGATGTGCGATCGTCTGAATATTGACGTTTGGGAAGTGATTGATGCCGCAGCGACAAAACCTTTTGGTTTTATGAAATTTCAGCCTGGTCCAGGACTGGGCGGGCACTGTATTCCCATCGATCCGATCTATTTATCCTGGAAATTGAAATCGCTGCATTACACGGCTCGATTCATCGATCTGGCTTCGGAAATCAACACCGGTATGCCGCGATACACCGTCACAAAAATTCAGGATGCGCTCAATACGCGTGAAAAATGTCTGAAAGGATCGAAAATTCTCATCCTTGGTGTTGCATATAAACCAAATATCGATGACATGCGGGAAAGCCCGGCTTTGGACGTCATCCATCTGCTGCGGCAGAAAGGGGCAAACGTAGTTTATCACGATCCTTATGTGCCAAATCTAAGCCTGGAAAACGAAAACTATCAAAGTGTCAAAGACCTTGACCAGACCATCAGAGAGGCGGATTGCACTGTCATCATAACCAATCATTCCTGCTATGACTATGAAAAAATCAATGAACAAGCCAGGTTAATTGTTGATACACGCAATGGAATGGGCAAACTTGGAAAAAATAATCCGAAAGTCGTAAGGCTGTAAGCTATGAATCATGTCCTGATTACCGGTGCTGCCGGTTTTATTGGCTCAAAAATAGCCGAATTTTTACTCAATGATGGAATTCAGGTCACCGGAATAGATAATCTCAATCCGGTCTATGACCCAATTCTTAAAGAATACCGACTGAAAAAATTGCAGACATTGGATGGTTTCCATTTTTTTCATGGGGACATCACTGATTCCTGCCAACTGGAGTCTTTGTTTCAACAAACGCAATTTGATGCAGTTATCAACATTGCCGGAGTTCCAGGCGTTCGACTAAGCGTTGAAAATCCATGGATCTTCCTGGAAACCAACACCAAAGGCTGCCTGAACCTGCTTGAGGAATGTCGCAAACATGACATTCATAAGTTTATCCAGGCTTCCACATCCAGTATTTATGGCGAAAATGCCCCCTATCCCACTCCGGAAACCGCTGATTCTGATCATCCGCTTCAGCCGTATGCAGCCAGTAAAAAAGGCGCAGAAGCGATGTGTCATGCGTACCATTATCTGTATGAAATTGACGTGACCATTTTCCGGTTTTTCACTGTCTACGGACCAGCCGGCAGACCGGATATGGCAATGCTGCGATTTATTAAATGGATTTCTGAAGAAACCCCGCTGAAAATCAACGGGGACGGGAATCAGACGCGCGGATTTACCTATGTCGATGATATCGCTCGCGGAACCATTCTGGGGCTAAAAAAAGTCGGATATGAAATTATGAATCTCGGCGGACATGAGACGATCTCCATTAATGATCTGATCTCCAAATTGGAACAAATCATTGGCAAAAAAGCTATCCTCGAATACAAACCTGCTTTCAAGGCGGATATGTCCGCCAATCTGGCTGACATATCCAAGGCAAAAAAAATACTTGGCTGGCAGCCGGAAATCAATCTATCAACAGGATTGGAAAGAACCGTTGACTGGTATCGCAAGGAACGCAGTTGGTTGGCGGATCTTCGTATATAGATGAAATCATTGTTAAAAAGCATCCAAAACTGGTTCAATGACCATGTTTTTAAACGTGTTGTCAGAAATTCTTTTTACTTGATCATCAGTAATCTGATCAGCGTCTTTCTGACGGTTTACATCACCCGGCTTTTGGGTGTTTACGACTATGGGGTTCTTGGAATCATTACCAGTTATGTCACGAACATCAATAAGTTTTTCTCTTTCCGAATGAATGAGATGGTCGTTCGTTTTGTCAGTGAAGCTTACGAACAGCGCAATCTGGCAAAAGCAGGCGCCTTAATCAAATTTGCAGCCGTGATTGAAACCGTCACATCGATGGCTGCATTTTCATTCCTGGTAATTACCGCAAAATTCGGTGCGAGAATTTTCCTGGATGATGCCGCTCTTTCCGGTTCAATCATCTTCTATGGTTTAACCATTCTGACCGGAATCGCCATGGAAACAGCAAATGGTGTCCTGCGCGTCATTAACCGCTATCGCGCGATAGCAATCGTCAGCCTGATCCAAAATGTACTGGTCGCCATTTTGGTGTTGATCGCAGCGAAAGCCGGTCTCGGGTTGAAAGCAATCTTCTTTGCTTATTTTTTTGGTAAGATGATTCTTGGTATCGCACCGGTAATCCTTGATCTGGCTTGGCTGCCGGGTTTTCTCGGAAAGAAATGGTGGAAAGCGCCACTCAGTCTCATTACGAATAAGAAAGAAATACTTAAATTTACCGTATCCACGAATATCAGCAGCACCATCAATCTGTTCGCCCGGGATGGTGAAGTGCTTTGGATCGGCGCGTTGCTTAGTCCGCTTTATGCCGGTTATTATAAAACGGCTATGACGGTCATTAATATGGTTCTCACTCCGATCAACCCGTTCATCGATACAACCTATCCGGAGATCATGCGAGCGATTGTCAATCGAAAATGGAACCGAATCAAACGCTTGCTTTCGAAAGTAACGTTAGTCTCCTTCAGTTGGACAGCAGGGACGTTCATCGGATTACTGTTTTTCGGGAAAATACTGCTTTTTCATCCGGTCAACTTTTTCGGTTATTCATTCCAGATCTTTTCAACAGATTTTTTACCTTCCTTCCAAATCATCATGATCCTGATGGGCGGATACGGCATCGCCAACATTCTATTCTGGAATCGGACTTTATTACTGGCATTCAGCAAAGCCGGTTATGCAACAGATGTCAGCTTCTATGCGATGCTGATAAAAGTTTTTGGAACAATCGTATTGGTTCCACGTGGTCCGTACATCACGGAAAGCATCCTACTTTCCGCCTATCTGGCGGGATCAGTAATCATCATGACATTTTATGGTCTGCTCTTACTGCATAGATCAATCCAGAAAGAAACAGAAGTTCTTCGCGAACCATATCAAACAAAACATAAAGGAAGATGATTCATGAAAATCGCTGTCAGCAGTACATCAAAAATTCCTTCAGAAACGGCAAATTCAATTCAAGTGCTAATGGCTTGTCAAGGTATGGTGGAAAACGGACATGAAGTCCGTCTGTGGGTTCCACATCTGAAAGTGAATCGATTTGAAGCCCTGCGTAGCCATTATGGATTAACCTGCCGCGCATTTAGACTATACGAATTGCCATCTCTGAAATTTTTACATCGCATTGATTTCAGTATCCTGACGATTCTTCGAACGTTTTTTTTCAATCCGACCTATGAATATACGTGGAATATCCAGATTGCAACACTCGCAGCCTGGGTTGGATGCAGCTCCATCTTTGAAGCACATGATATCCCTTCCGGAAAATGGGGTGTCCGCTGGTTCCGTTATTATATCCAATCATCCACACCAAAAAAAGTAGTCTTCATTTCGCATGAATTGAAAAAACGCGTCTGTCAGATATTCCCGGAATTAAAAGAAGAGGACTGTCTGGTTGCTCCCAACGGTGTAAATTTGGAAGATTATCAGAGCTTGCCAAGTACTGCGGATGCGAAGAAAGAAATGGATTTTCCGGATAAGCTGGTTGTATCCTGTTGTGGGCATCTCTATGCAGGACGAGGTACGGATCTTTTTCTGGAGTTGGCAAAACGATTCCCAGAAGCTTCTTTCTGTTGGTTTGGGGGCAATGCAGAGGATGTTACAAATTATCGTTCCAAAGCGGAAAAGCTCGGGCTGGAAAATGTTTTCTTCACCGGCTTTATTCCAAAAAGTGAATTGCCTCTGGCACTCGCAGCCTCTGATATTGTGCTCATGCCCTATGGCAGGGAAATCGCAGGAAGCAGCGGAGGAAATTCAGCCGATATCTGCAGTCCGATGAAAATGTTTGAATACATGGCTGCAGGCAAACCGATCATTTCGAGTGATCTGCCAGTTATTCACGAAGTTTTAAACGCGAATACAGCGCTTTTCTGCGAACCTGAAAATATTGAATCCTGGACAGATGGGGTGAAAAAACTGCTTGACGATCCATCCTTGCGTGAATCGTTAGCCTCCGCTGCCTTCGAAGAAAGTAAAAAATATTCCTGGAAACAAAGACAGGAAAAAATCCTGTCTTCAATGAAATAGAGAACCTATGAAACACAACAATCGGACCAGCGTTGTCATCATTCTGTTGATTTCCATTTTCCTTTCTGCAATAACAGCAATTTTATATGCCTTTGTTCAGGGGGGTGACTTTTATAAAGGATGGTTCGCAGCGTTTGTTCTTTGCATTCCTGCTTTTATATTGCTTCAGATTGTGTGGAATTGGGGCGGCAGAAGCCGTATGCTGGCTGGAATGATGCTTGCCGCCTGGATTCTGCGACTGGGTTTCGGAATGACTGCACAAAAACTGCTCCCCATATATGGATACAGAGAGGAACCTCAACAAAAACAGGGGTATCTTTTTGATGATGCCTACCGACGGGATGAAGAAGCATGGCGTATCGTCCAGGATGAGGATCCCACATTTTTCGAACCATTAACACGTAAATTTAACAACGACCAATATGGCGGAATGGAAATTTTGGGGATTTGGATCTATCAATATTTATCTCCTGACGAACGCCGATTTTCTCTCATAATTCTCCTGGGCGCATTCCTGACGGCAGCCGGCGTACCGTTTTTATGGAAAGCCATTAAAAATCGCTGGGACTTGCCAATGGCAAACATCGCCGCCTGGATTTTCGTTTTATATCCGGACAGCATCGTATATGCAGGTTCACCGATGCGTGAACCGTTCCTGACCGGTATTCTGGCTATTGCTTTCTGGGCACTCTGCACACTGCACGATCATTGGAAAAAATCTGGCATAGTCCTGCTCCTTTGTTTTTTTGCCATTCTCCCGCTTTCCACATTCGTTGCCGGAGCGCTTGCCATCTGTACGGTGCTATGGATTTGGATTGAAAGCCTGGTATCCCGCTCCAAAAAATGGCTCTGGGCAGGTGTGATCGGAATCGCACTGGCCGGACTGGTAATCCTGGTGGCTGCGTTACCCTCAATCCAGGAATTTATCCATTACGATATTCACACAACCGAAATCAACTCAGGCTGGGTGGAGAAAGTCGTTGGTGAAATCGGAGGCCGGTTCAGAACAGTTTTTCTGGCAGTTTATGGAATCACTCAGCCGGTGCTGCCTGCAATTCTTTTTTATCGACCAACCACGCCTTTCTGGAAAGCAGTCGGAATTTTCCGGGCTGTCGGCTGGTACGCCATGGTTCCGTTCCTTTTCTATGCATTTTTTACCACTCTGAGAGCAAAAAACAGCAAAGAGCGCGGATTGCTGATAATCAACACCCTTTTCCTGATCGGATGGATTTTCGTCAGTTCGCTGCGAGCTGGCGGTGATCAATGGGATAATCCCCGCTACCGGGTCATCTTTCTACCTTGGCTGGCGTTTTTTACAGCCTGGGGATTCCGCTATGCAAAACAGATCAAAGACGGATGGCTGATCCGCTGGATTCTCATCGAAATTATTTTTGTCGGATTCTTTTCGCAATGGTATTTCAGCCGTTACTATGCAGACATTATCCACCGCTTTCCTTTCTGGAAAACGGTTGTCTATATTGTGATCTGCAGCACAGTAGTATTTGCAAGCGGTCTTGTCCAGCCGATTTTAAAGAAGATCAGAAAAAATAAGGAGAAAAAATGAAATTTATAGGAAATTTGCTATGGTTTCTGTTTGGCGGATTGCTGCAAGGGATGGGTTGGTTTCTTTATGGAATTGTATGGTGTATCACGATTATTGGCATTCCGGTAGGAAAACAATGTTTCAAATTTGCCAGACTTTCATTTTTCCCTTTTGGTAAAGAAGTTGTTTTTGGAGGAGGACCCGTTTCTTTGCTGTTGAACATCATCTGGCTGGTGACAAGCGGACTTCCTTTGGCAGCAACCTCTGCCCTCAATGGATTGATTTTCTGTCTCACCATTATTGGAATTCCCTTTGGAAAACAATGCTTCAAACTGGCTCAGTTGGCATTGATGCCCTTCGGCGCATCGATCGTCTCAAAATAATGCGATCTCAATAACAGCAAAGATGGATGGACAGTGCAACAAGTCTTTCGTATTCGATTCTAATAATTCTTTCCATATTTCGAATCGTTGGCAATTCACGTTTATGCCAGCAATTTAAAATATAGGTTGACTCTTCATATCAATCAAGATAATTTGTTGTTATTATCGTTTTGCGGTTCACGTAAACCGATAATAACAACAAATACTTCTATCCATATTTCGAATTATTACGTTTTTACAGGCTAACTCTTGTGTGGCAGTATAATTAGGGAAGACCGGAAAACGAAATAAGTGTTTTTTCGATCGAACAATGAATTTTGGAGGATCCATGGAAATAACCTGGTACGGGCATTCCTGTTTTCGAATTTCAGAACGCGGAATGGGCAGTGTCGTCTGCGACCCATATGATTACCAAGCAATCGGATATGAACCATTAAAGCTGAAAAGCGACATCGTCACTATCAGCTGCAATAAACCCGGGCATAGTTTTACTGCCGGCATCAAAGGTGAACCGTTTATCATTGATGGCCCCGGTGAATACGAAATCAATAACGTTTTTATTAACGGTTATAAAACAAATCAGAAGGATGAAGAATCCAATACCATATACATCATTGAATATAATGGTATTTTTATAGCACATTTGGGTAATTTAAATCGCATACCGACTCTGTCTGAGCTGGAGAATGTCGGTACTACACACATCTTGCTCATCCCTGTCGGCGGCGGCAATGCGCTAAATTCTTCGAAAGCTGTAGAGCTGATCAGTATGATTAAACCCAATGTAGTGATCCCAATGCACTATGCGGTACCGCTGACCAAACCCAATCTCGACCCTTTATCAAAATTTCTTAAAGAAATGGGAATCTCGCAAACCGAAGACGTTTATTCTTCCTACAAGATCACCAACATCGCTCAGCTTCCGGAAGAGACGAAAGTAATCATCCTCAATCATCCGCAACGTGATGAAATGGGGACCATCGATGAAAGTGCGGCAGATGATAGCAATGCCTCAGAACCCATTCTGAATGAGGAAAGCCATGCCGGTTAAACTGATCATGACCTGGGATATTCTCCCGAATCATGAACAAGAGTATTTTGATTTTCTTGTTCGCGAATTCGTTCCAAGCCTGAATCGTATGGGTTTCGAGCTTTCGGATGCCTGGGCGACAATTTACGGGGAACAACCGCAAGTAATGATCTGTGCGCTTCTTCCGGATGAATTGGAAGCAGAACAGCGGATGGCAAAAAACGAATGGATGGAATTATTGGAACAACTGCAAAAGTATATCCAAAATTTTGAATACAAGTTGGTTCCTGCAAAACAGGGATTTCAGTTTTAGCTTCCATAATATTACTGGCAGGAATAGACTCCTGATACAGTTTATTTCCAGTAATTCGAAATATAAAAAGAAGCCTTGTTGTTCTTATCGTTTTACGCCGAGCGAAAAATCATAAGAACAACGAATCTCCTCTTTTTGTCCGAAAGGTTAATTCTTATTTCGAATTGATAAAATTTTTCAGAACATCGACAGGCTGGCAGAGGAATAAAAGAACATACTTTCCGATTCAGCCTGTTGGTTTTTTTTGAGATAGTAAGACTATGCAAAAAGACCTGCTGGACTGGTTTGATCAAAACAAACGATTACTGCCCTGGCGTGTAGAGAGAACACCGTATCGTACCTGGATTTCGGAAATTATGCTCCAACAAACCCGAGTGGAGACAGTCATTCCATACTTTCTGCGTTGGATGGAGAAATTTCCGGATATCGCGGCGCTTGCAGAATCGGATGAACAAACTGTTCTAAAATGCTGGGAAGGTCTTGGGTATTACCATCGTGCCAGATCGCTCCATCATACAGCAATCACGATCAATCAAACGATGGATGGAATCTTTCCTTCTGATCCCAAAGTCATGCAAAAACTTCCGGGTATCGGAAGATATACAGCCGGAGCCATCGCCTCAATAGGATTTGGGATTCCGGCTGCAGCTTTGGATGGAAATATCCGACGCATTTATTCCCGTACAGGAGATATTTCCCTGCCGCTGAGAACATCCGAGTGCGAAAAAATTCTCTGGAATATGGCTGAAGAGCTGCTGGATCCCGATCGTCCCGGTGATTATAATGAAGCATTAATGGACTTGGGAAATGCGGTTTGCACATCGACGAACCCGCATTGTGAGAGCTGCCCGATTACATCTTTCTGTCTTTCATATCGCAACCATACTGTAGCAATTCGCCCGGTACAGACTGCGGTTAAATCGATTCCGCATTACCAGGTTGCCGCAGCTGTGATCCGTAAAGCAGAAGACAATCAGCCTGATCGTTACCTTTTGGCTCAGCGGCCTGCCAAAGGACTGCTTGGAAACTTATGGGAATTCCCTGGTGGAAAAATCGAAGCGGATGAAACCGTACAGGAGTGTCTGCAAAGAGAAATCAGAGAAGAACTGGATACAACAGTTACCATCCGAGAACCTTTTGGAACGTACCGCCATGCGTATACCCATTTCCGTGTGACATTGCAGGCTTTCCTCTGTGATATCAATGGACAGATTCCTCGGCCAGTGGAAGCACAGGCAATCGCCTGGGCTGCAGCAGATGAACTGGATCGTTTTCCGATGGGAAAAATTGACCGACTTATCTCAGAACGGATTAAAAATATTTAAAATAAGTATTTCTCCGGTCGCACAACTATACAATAAAACTGCCGAAGGAACTTTTTGAATGGAAGATGGAATGAATTATCTGGAAAAATTAAATCCGCAGCAATATCAGGCTGTAACCGCCGGAAACGGTCAAATTTTGGTTTTGGCTGGTCCTGGATCCGGCAAAACCCGCGTTCTTACTCAGCGTATTCTTTATCTGATGAAAGATATGGGAATTCGGCCTAACGAAATTTTAGCAGTTACTTTTACTAATAAAGCTGCCCGTGAGATGCAGGATCGCGTTGAAGATTTATATGGTGCAAGTCTGCAAGGTAATATGTGGCTGGGCACCTTCCATGCAATTTGTGCCCGCATTCTGCGGCGAGAAGCATCAGCGCTACCTTTTGATCACAATTTCGTCATCATGGATGCTGATGACCAGGTTTCTCTGGTCAAACAAATTGTGAAAGAACTCAATCTGGATGAAAAACTGTATCGTGCTAATTCGCTGCACAACGAAATCTCCAGTGCCAAGAATAATCTGCAATTTCCAAAAGATCTGCCTCGTTCCAACTATCACGAAGAGACACTATTCCGAATCTATGAAAAATATCAACAGGCACTGGAAAACAGCAATGCAGTGGATTTCGATGATCTGTTGTTATGGGCATACAAATTACTTGAAAACAACCCGGAAATTCGAAATCGCTACAGCCGCAGATTCCGTCACATTCTGGTTGATGAGTTTCAGGACACCAATACGGCACAATACGGTCTATTGCGTCTGCTGGCTTCTGCCAATCAAAATATTTTTGTCGTTGGTGATGAAGATCAGTCAATTTACCGATGGCGGGGAGCTGATTATCGAAATATTCAGTTGTTTGAACAGGATTATCCAAACCATCAGAAAATCTTACTCGAACAAAATTATCGCTCGACCCAAAATGTGCTTGATGTTGCGCGTAGTGTGATTGACCTGAATCGAAATCGCACCAAAAAGAACCTGGTCTCTGATCGCGGCTGTGGTGACAAGATCGATTATTATGAAGCAGAAGATGACCGTAAAGAAGCACATTATGTTGCGGAAACGATTTCCCTTCTGATCGACAACGGAAATGCCAAAGGTAGTGATTTCGCCATTCTGTACCGCACCAACGCGCAATCCAGATTATTGGAAGACGCTTTCTTATACCGCGGAATGCCATACCGATTGGTTGGTGCTCAGCGCTTTTATGGCAGACGTGAAGTCAAAGATATGATCGCTTATCTGCGTCTGGTTTACAACCCGCAGGATGAAATCAGCCTGACCCGAGTGATCAACACACCTCCGCGCGGCATCGGCGGGAAAACACTGCAAAATCTGCGAGTTACCGCTGCAGAAGCCGGTAAAGCATCCGGTGAAATTCTCCTGGATTTAGGGAAGAACGGACCGGATTCCGTTTTTTGGCCTGATTTAGGACGCGGAGCGCTGGCGTTGGCTGATTTTGGGTCAAAATTGATCGATTGGCAGACGGAGCTTGTTTCTCATGCCAGTATTTCTTCTCTGATGGAAAGAATTATTCTGGAAACAAATTTTCAGACTTATGTAGAATCCGATGACAGTGACGATATTGACCGTTGGGAAAATGTTGAAGAGCTTAGGAAAATGGCTTTTGAATATGAAGAGCGTGGTATTGCTGATTTTCTGCAGAATCTCGCGTTGGTTTCCGATCAGGATACAATTACCGAAAATGCAGATGCGCCGACACTAATGACGCTGCACGCTGTGAAAGGGCTTGAGTTTAATCGCGTATTTATTATCGGATTGGATGACGGTGTCCTACCGCACAGCCGGAGCCTCAATGATCCGGAGGAAATGGCTGAAGAACGACGGCTCTTTTATGTCGGAATCACCCGAGCCCGCAACCATGTGACCCTGGTACGAGCCAATCAGCGCATAAATTTTGGTATCCCTGAGACAACCATTCCATCCCGCTTCCTTGCAGATATCCCCCGCCAATTACTGCGCGAAATGAATGACCCGGGGAAACAAAAATCCCCCAGAAGCGCAGGCTGCGATACGCGATGGGAAAACCAACCGGTCTGGGCGCAGGCTGCCGGTTCTTCATTCTCTTCATCTGGTTTCCACAGCTCTGGCAGCAGAATCAGAAACGGATCTGCTGAACAGCGTAAAACAACAGAAATGCAATTCAAACCGTCCGACACAGTGGCACATCCGCTGTGGGGCGAAGGAACCATCATCGAAAGCAAGATTGAAGACGGGGAAGAAGTCGTCAGTGTAAATTTCCATTCAGTCGGTCTAAAACGACTGATTGTTCCCCTTTCGAAAATTCGAAAAGTGAGCTGATCACGAAATTACATGGTTATTATGCCTGGATTCTCAGGCAGCAATTTGAAATATGGGAGGGATTACGTGTTGTTGTTCCGGCAATTTTCCCTCTGTACATTTCGATTTTTCATGAAAAATTGACTTAAAATTTTTGGAAATCGAGTATACTGAAAAAATCGAAGACAGCATAATCGAGGGAGATTTATGAAGCTGGTATCTATCGTGATCCCTTTTTTTAACGAACAGGAACTGATTCAATCATTTTTCGATAGACTGACAGCGGTGATTAATACACAACCGTATTCATTTGAGTTCTGGTTCGTCAATGACGGCTCCACAGATCAGACTCAGAACAAACTGGAAGAAATTCAGGCTAAAGATCCAAGAGCTCAGATTATCCAACTCAGCCGAAATTTTGGACATCAAAGTGCTTTATGCGCCGGAATGGAACATGCCGAAGGGGATCTGATTATCACTATGGACGGTGACGGGCAGCATCCGCCTGAATTGATTCCTGAAATGATTCGAATGGCAGAATCAGGATATGATATTGTACTGACTCAACGTCTGGATGAAAAAGGTCAGAACCTGATAAAAATGGGCACCTCCAGACTTTTCTACCGTGTGATTAACTGGATAAGCGACACGCAGACATTGCCTGGGGGAGCGGATTTCCGCCTGCTGACAAGACAGGTGTTGGACAATTTGCTGGCAATGCCGGAATATCATCGCTTTCTTCGCGGGATGGTTGCATGGCTTGGTTTTAAATCAGTCATCCTTCCATTTGTACCGGCACAACGTATCGCCGGAAAAACCAAATATTCGCTGAAAAAGATGCTGAGGCTGGCTTCTGATGCCATCTTTTCATTCTCCATGGTTCCGTTGTATATTGGCTTATCCGCAGGGTTGTTCTTCCTGATATTGGCTGTCGCGGAAGTTGTTTATGTGCTGAGCTTTTGGATTCGAGGGGATATTACTGCACTTGAACCAGGTTGGAGTTCTCTCATGTTTATGTTGTTAATCATCGGAGCTGTTTTGATGATTATTCTCGGCTTTATTGGAGTTTATGTCGGGTATATTTTCCAGGAAGTCAAACACAGACCGAATTATGTGATACAAAAAGAAATTGGTCAAATCCATACCCGACAAAACAGCAACTTAACAAAAAAATGAAACATTCTGGCTAAGGATGTATTCGGCATAAAAATATCTGCTGATAAAAAGGGAATTTGAAATTCTGAAAAGCTTAAAAAAGAGAGGAAACCGTTATTGTATTATCTTTTTCTATATCCGATAAAACACATAACAAAAAAGAATCCTTCTCTTCTTTCGAATAACTGCATATAAAGGACAAGGAAGGCAAAAAATTATGAAATTTCTCATTACCGGCGGTGCCGGCTATATTGGTTCAACTGTTGCCTCAGCATTGGAAGACGCAGGACATACTCCTGTCATTCTTGATTCTCTGGTCACCGGCAGAATGGAATTTACAAAAGGCAGAATTTTTTATCAGGGAGATATTGCAGATCGGAACGTCATTGAAAAAATTTTTTCCGACCATCCGGATATTTATGCAGTTCTGCATTGCGCTGCATTGATTGTAGTACCGGAATCGGTCACCAAACCCTATGAATACTATCGAGAAAATGTTTCCAAATCGAACGAGATGTTCCATATCCTTAACGAATTGGGTTGTAAACGAATTGTATTCAGTTCTTCAGCCGCCATTTACGATAAGGTAGAACAATTCATGGTGACTGAAGAAGCACCGCTGGCTCCGAGCAGCCCATATGCCCGAACAAAATTCATCATGGAAATGGTACTGAAAGATACCTGCCGTGCTTATGGAATGAAAGGAATTGCCCTCCGTTATTTTAATCCGATCGGGGCGGATCCCAAATACCGCACCGGTATACATATCAAAGAACCTTCGCATGTGCTCGGTAAACTGGTTGATACAGCCTTGGGGAAACAGGAGTATTTTACAATCACCGGCACAAATTGGCCGACGCGCGACGGATCAGGTATTCGGGATTATATTCACGTCTGGGATCTGGCGTCAGCGCATCTGCAAGCACTGACAAATTTTGATCTGGCATTCGAAAGGGCAGGAAATCCGGAAGATAATTATCTGGTAATCAACCTCGGATCTGGAAAAGGTGTGACGGTTTTTGAACTGGTCGAAGCGTTTGAGCGTGTCTATGGACAAAAAATCAACAAACGAACTGCAGAACCGCGTCCTGGCGATATTGCCGGTGCGTATGCAAATGCCGATAAAGCTAAAAAATTGCTGGGATGGGAAGCGAAATTGAGCATCGATGAAGGAATTCGATCGGCGTTGGAATGGGGAAAAATCCGCGAAAGCATTCTTCATTTTGAATAAAGCGTGTAAACACAGTGTACGTTACTTTTTGCGCTTTGTGCAAAAAGTAACGTACAGCAATCAATCTTTCATTCATTTCGAAGTGCTACAACATCAGAAATTGCCGGACTCAAATGCCTCAAAGGTATACCGGCCGCGTTTCTTTGTAGCGTTTCCAATCTGAATCGCCCGCACTGGACAACGATGAATACAGGACATGCATTGAACACAACGATCGTTCCATACCGGCCGTCCTTCTTTCAGTTCTATGTTTTCCATCGGACAGGCTTTTACACAGATACCGCAAGACGTGCAATGATCCTCAGCGTAAAATCCTTTAGCCGAAAGTGCATAGCTGCGGAATAATGGATTGATGATGCTGGATTTAAGTCTGGCAAAACTTCCTTGATGAACCTGCCATACAGGATTCCGTGCCTGGATATGGCTGCATATTTCCGGTATCAGACGACGGGCTTCAGCTATTTTCTGCCGGATTTGTTCAGGTGTATCAATATCCGCCATGGGAATATAGTTATTCGGCATTTTTATTGACCAGGCGCTTTGAAGCGAGAATTTTTTCGAAAAATCATCGAGTGCACAGCCTGCCTCATCCCCGCAGGTGGCAACCGCAAAACGGTAGGTACTCTCCTGAATTTGCAGCCGTTCCGTAAATTCAAGTACAACTTCGGGAGCTCCCCATGCATGAACCGGAAAAACAAATCCGATCACGCCATTTGTTTGGGAGGGAAACGATACAGCCGTTGTGTTGCTCAATTGCGCAATGTTTCCCAGATTCATGCCTGTTCCGACAGCGATCTGTCTGGCAACCCATTCAGAATTTCCTGTGCCTGAAAAATAATAGATCATTTGACAACCCCCTGATTCTTAAAAATGGAAACTGCCGTTCGAAATTAAAAATTTAGAATATGGAAAATAATTATTCATCATAATGTTATTACGCTCCGTGCAACAATACTTCGATAAGTACTCTCTTTCAACCAAAAAAGCATGTTTCTATTTCAAATTACTGGTTCAAAATCGAAAATGGATGAGTTATTGTTTACATTTTACATCATAAATCGAAATCTTTTCAGAAAAACGCAGTGCAAGAAATCTTTCATCCGCTGACCAAAGGGATTGTAAAACGGTGTCCCCGCTGATCGGCAATGCGAATTGGTAATTCTCCCGGTCATTCAAAATCCACGTTTTATTCTGCGTGTCAGTGTAGAAGACATATGTATCCGCCGGAGACCAGTTCGCTTTACTCATCGCCGGGTATAACCGGTCGTCATATTCAATCACATGCTGAGGAAACGTTCTCCCAGAATGACCTTTCTTGCGGACTTCTTCCTGTTGCGAAAGGGTTCCGCTTTTTGTGTTTGCGACCAGGATTCGCTCGCAATCCACACCGCAGCTTGTCGTCAGGCGCAGTTCCGTCTCGTTGACCCATTTAATCACTGATTTGGAACTGCTGAAATCGTCTGTGTCCGCAACCAAACCGGGGAATAAATCAGTAACGGTTCGAAGGCCGGAATCGAGGTCAGCAACCATCACAGTATAAACATTATCAGAAGGACGAAATGCTGTAAAAGCCAGTTTGCTGTTATCCGGACTGAATGCAAAATCTCCAAAAACATGGATTCCGCTGGTTATCATCTCGACCGGTTGTTTTGGATTATTTCGAAAATCCAAAACAACAGCTGCACCGGAAAACCACCCCCAATAACGATTTTCCGGTGCAACAAAAGCAAACAGGTTCTGATCATCTGCCCAACGAAAAATACCACCATCTTCCGCATTCTCAAATGTTGAAATGCTGGCCAGCGATGTGATCAGACAGGATTGATCTTCTAACACGCGATTTCCTTTTAAATCCAGAGTCGGTTCAACCGATGTCGGAGTTATTAAAGCAGTTAAGGTTGCATTCTGGGGATCCACCGCCTGATAAACAGAAAAAACGCTGCAAGCAGCAATAGCGATCAAGATTAGAAGACTCCCAACCATCAGAAGTAACAGGCTTTTGATCGTTTTTTTCTTCATCGTCGCTCCTTCCTATGCAGCATCGATGGATCCAAAAATATTTCACGATATCCATACGTATTGACGATTCTTGTCTGGTAATACATTGTCTCGGTAACGGTGGATGTACGATAGACATGGATGTGTCCATGCAGATGATATAACGGCTTGAAAACCCTGTCAAACCATCGAAAGGCTTTAATACCGATATGAGCCGAATCTTCCTGGTCATGAATTTTCCATGGGGATGCATGCGTGACAAAAATATCCAGAAAACGCCCATATCGCAATTTATTCCAGAAAAGAACAGGGAATAAAGCGAAGATATTCATCCACATCTGAAACTGTGTGTATTGTTTTGGACCCTGATTGTAACAGATCGACCCTTCAATACCGGCAATCAGAAGCTGTCCATTATACTGGCGACAGTGTCGATGTAAATCATATCCAATCGATAAAGATGGGTTTTCGCCTCTTTCCTGATGTATTTCATTCCAGTTTTGGTGATTTCCGAATACATAATACAGCGGGGCATTGATGGAACTTGAAATGTAATCCAAATATGAAGCAGGTAAATCACCACAACTGATCACCAGATCAACATCCGAAAAACGCTCTGCCGTTTGGGAACAATAAAGCAAACTGAGTTCCACATCCGAAATCGACAGAATTTTTAACTGCTTTCCAGCCATTTCCGTCATTTTCAGCCTGTCCCGACTGCCATCGCTACTGCAAGATCCCGTATATGGCTGATGCTGACTGACCATTGAAGGATCCCCAACGTTTCGGATATCTGAGTTGCCTTTCCATGCAGGAATAAAATCGGCATCCCATTACTGTCATTCAAAATTTCAATCTCCTGCCAGCCGATGGTTCCGATACCAGTGCCAAGTGCTTTCGATACAGCTTCTTTGCATGCAAAGCGCCCTGATAACCGTTCATTCCGACCTCCGCAATACTCCAGTTCTGCTTCTGTATAGACACGGGCAAGAAAACGGCTGCGGATTTCTGGTTTCAGATTTGCGATGCGATGTACCTCAATCAAGTCAATGCCCGTCCTCAATACGGAAGCCATCTTTATCCGTTCTTCGTCCCTGCAGAAACGATCAGCAACCGCTCCGGATCAAGATATTTTCGTGCAGTTGATAAAACATCTTCTGCTGTAACCGAGCGAATGAGGTTCTCATAATTCCGATAATAATTCAATCCAAGACTATAACGTTCCATATTTAATAAATAATAAACAACACCTGCATTGTTTTCCATATCCAGCGGAAGTCGTCCAATATAGTAAGATTTGACATCTTCAAGCTCTTCCAAAGAAACCGGTGAATCCACAAATCTTTTAAGCTCAGCAATGATCAGCTCTGACGCTTTTTTCCGGTTTTTTGGATTGACACCGGCAGAAACTTCCCAGGATCCGCTTAACAAGCTGCTGTTTAAATTTGATCCTGCATAATATGCGAGTCCATGATCATCCCGCACAATTTTTCCGATCCTGCCCATCATGCCAAATTGTCCCAAAATGCAATTTCCCACTTGGGCAGCCTGAAAAAATGGCGATTTCCGTTCAGGCCCGATACCGCCGATAATAAGATCCATCTGACTTTTTTCTGCAATTTCTAAATGAACTTTTTTAAGTTTATTCGGATTTTGAACCATAGGCAGATTATCAAAAGAAGGAAATTGAACAGTATCTTTCGTCCAGGATGCAAACGCATTGCGTACTTGCTGCACAGCCTCAGCCGGTTCAACGCCGCCGACAACACAAATGACCATTCCTTTCGGTCCAAAATAGTCACTGTGAAACCGTAGCATATCCTCCTGGTTAATCGAACGAATACTGTCTGGAGTACCGGCATCATCTCTGCCATACGGATGAGCGCCAAAAAGTTCACGATCAAAAATGACTTCCGCCATATCCTGCGTACTTTGGCTTCGAATCGAGAGCGAAGCCAAAATCTGGCTTCGAATCTGTTCGATATGGGTTTCCGGGAAGGTCGGAGATTTCAATACTTCTGCAATAAGTTCCAAAATCATGGCAAGATCTTCTGACAAAGACCTTCCACTGAACAAAACACTATGTGTACTGGCATTAAAATTCAACGAGGCGCCGCTGGATTCAATTTGATTGTAAATTTGAAAAAAATCATGGCTGGCAGTGCCACGCATCAGACAGGCAGATAAAAAACCGCATAATCCTGTTTTTTCAGCTGGATCTAAAATGGATCCACAGGGCATATATCCACTGATCGCAACCGAAGGGCTTGCAAAATTAGCTCGAGCTAAAACTACGATGCCATTTGGCAATTCTTCACGCAAAATATCATCAGGACCTGGCAGCGAGTTATGCGAATTCATCGGTCATTTCTCCTTCCATATGCGAAGTTTCAGATGAAGATGGCGTATAAACACCGATAACGCGCTGATTTTTCCCTAAATACTGATTCGCAATGTTGATAACATCCTCCTTTGAAACTTTTTCTAATGATGAAACAAAGTTTTCAAACCAGCTATATGAATCGAACATTTCTGAATATCCAAGCCAGTAACCCTGGTTTGTGATGTTGTCACAACCGTAAGCAAAAAGCGCTCGAGCCTGTTTTGCTGCTCTTTGCAGTTCGCTTTCCTGAATGTCCCCGTCCTTGATTCGTTGAATTTCGGAATCAATTACGTCCAGCGCTTCTGCTACAGAATGATCCGGATTCATGATTACAGAAATCGTAAAGAGATATGGATCGATGGATGCAACGTAATCTCCGCTGAAAGCAACAGCAATCTGGCTTTCAACCAGGGATCGATAGAGGCGGCTGGTTTTATTCGGAATACTGCCTCCGCCAAACATGTTTAAACTGCGCGGACCGGTCAGAATACTATCTAAAATGACAAGCGGGAAGAAATCTCTGCTGCTTCCCTGCGGAGCTCGCCAGACGATATTCAGATATGTTACATCCCCCGGACCTGAAATCTCTATGCGTTTTTCACCTTGAATGAAACCTTCCGGCTTAATCTTTGAATCTGGAATTTCTCGTGCCGGAATATCTTGATATACTTTTTTCAAATGGTCCAGCATTTTTTCCGCATTAAAATCACCCGCCATTGCTAACACTGCATTATTCGGAGCATAATAGCTGCGGTAATGCCGGAACAGATCATCCCGTGAAATTTTCAGCAAATCCTCTTTTTCACCGATTACTTCCACACCATAAGGATGGTGCATAAACGCTGCTTTGGCAATGGCTTCTTCCAGACGGAACATTGGTTCATTCTCTGAACCTTCCCGTTCAGAGATTATCACCGTACGCTCCGAATCTACTTCTTCCGGTAAATACAAACTGTTCTGCATCCGATCGGCTTCCAGATCAATCGGAAGCCAGATTTTATCCGCCGGCATGGTTGTATAGAATGCAGTCCAGTCAATATACGTAAACGCATTCCAATAACCACCATCACGGGAGATTTCCTTGTCCAACACACCCGCCGGGTATTTTGGCGTCCCTTTAAACTGCATATGTTCCACCCAATGTGAAATTCCCGTTAATCCGGGGATTTCGTTCCTGGATCCCACCCGATACCAGACCCAATGGGTGATGATCGGAGCTGAGTGAATTTCTTTTAACATGACTTTCAAACCATTGTCTAAAATTGTTTTGATTAGCTTTTCTGCCATGCAGTGTCTGACCTCCTGTTCAATTGAATTGGATGACAGGTTTTCCGCTGAAGATATCACCCAAATATTTTTATAATCCGTTTCACTAATCAATCATTTTACCTTATCTGAATGAAAAAGACAGTCGTCCTATTCATCGACATCACCTCGAAATATGAAAAGAATTCTTTGTTGTTCTTTTTTTCTTTTTTTTATTCAGCAGTATTCTCTTATATTCTTTGACAACAGAAAAGACTGCCAACGACTCCGGTTTTCCGAAGTTATTGGCAGTCTTTTGTATCGTTTTCTTATGCTGAATTCGATCGGCTATTTCGCAATCTGTTCCACTTCGACAACTGGAATATTCGCAGCAGGCGCTGTTCCGGTCGTTCTATTCCAGAAGTAGTTGAATGCATAAAAACCGCAAGCTCCTTTGTCCTCAATCCAGACAATAATCGGATCATATGCTTTTAGATCAGTAGGAATTTGATAGGTCAAAGTCTGAGGAGCGCCGTCACCGGTATCATAGGTTCCGACTTCAATTCCGACAAAAGCCAGATTGCTTCTGTGTCCATTGAATGGCGGATTCATGTGATCCGAATGGAACGGATTAAACCCTCCCATCGGTCCAGAGCCTGTGAAATATCCGTTATATGACTGGAAATTGAATGATGTCGGACCGAAACCGCAATCCGGACCACAGTCATGATATCCAAAGAATGGATGAGATCCTTTAACATAGTATCCCATTTTTACGGTGAAGCTGCTGTTTGCGGGGAAATTAAGCGTATCAATGGTAACGCTTTCTCCTTTGACAACACTCTGAATAGTAAAGGACGGGAAAACACTGAAATTACATTGAGCTGCCGGCTCCACCACTGCTGGTGAGCCTTCTGCTCCTTCGACTGCTGCCGGAGCGACGTTACCAAACCAGTTGAAAGCGTAAAACCCTTCTACACTATCCAGTCGGATAGAAATCGGTGTTACGGATTTCAGGTTGACCGGTATTGCGATAGTCCGTTCAAAGGAACCGCCTGCTTCTGAATTAAAGGATTCAACCAGTTGCCCAAATCCGCAAGGATTGTAAGATCCCATCGTTACATTAAAGACCACATTGGCAGGGAAATTTATCGCACTGATGGTGACGCTCTCTCCCGGAATCACTTCTGTTATCGTAAAGGAGGGTGTACCGGTATAAATACCGCCGCTGATAACTGGATTCGATTCCTGATCCGGCGTATGATTATGGAAAGAACTGGGGATTTGAATTCCATCCGTGTTGCTGACCAGCATGGCAATTTCTCTGGTTGACTTCAGATCCTCTGGAATCTCAATCTTCACAGAGAAGCTGCCGCCAGCCTGTGTATTAAATTTAACGACATCGACAAAATCTCCTGTGCTGTTCATATCTTTCATACTCACGACAAAATCCGAATTAGCCGGAAAATCTCGTGTGATTAACGTGACACTTGCACCGGGGATCACATCGGTGATTGTATAAGACGGAAAAACCTGCTCGCCTTCCGCGTTTACAGCAGTCATACTGATACTCAGAAGAAATACCAATATGATAAGAAATAAAACTTGGATATTTTTGTGTTTCATCGTTGCCTCCGGCATAATTTTGTAAAAAATACGCAGTATAGAAATTTAACTGCCTGATCTTGTTTCATCAACGTTCACTGCAATTTCGCCGAACTTTCTGACTATACTGCTATTTGTTGCAAGAATTAAGCCATACTGGAATCAATTTCTGTATCCGCTGCCTTTTCAACTCCGGCTTTTCCAATTTTCAGCCAACACCAGATACCAACGATTACAAAACCGATACCACCGATAATTCCTGTCGGAAATGGTCCGACAAAAACGGAGGGTGCATTTTTTATGAAGATTAATCCGATACTGGCAAATCCGTTCAAAGCCCCATGAGCAATTGCAGCCGGAACGGGATTATGAACATGAAACGTAAGCCAGGAAAAGAAGGATCCGACAAAAACACAGAAAACGATCATCGCCAGAATACCCCAAAACGGATAACCGGTATATTCCTTTCCATAATTGTGTCCCATGGCGATAATTGGAGCGTGCCACAAACCCCAGATGATACCTGTGAGTAAAACAGCCATCCGGCGATTCATTTGTGAATCCAATTTGGGGAGCAGGTAACCTCGCCATCCAATTTCTTCTCCCAGTGTTGGGAAAATATTCAACACAGGAGCAAAAATCATGCTGATCAGACTTTGGATTAATATCGTAGTGATCAGCATTTGACTGGTAATCTCGATGGGCTGTTGTGTTTGAGCTGCCTGCATCGATTTTCGCAGCAGCGTCAACTCAGGATCAAAATTGGATCGGAAGATCAAAAAATAGAGTGCTGTACCAATAATGATCAGAAAAAATGGACCCAGCCAGGCGATCAGGTAGTAGCGAAAATACTTCTTGAATTCCAGTCTGAGTGGTTTCAGATGAAAGGATTCTTTAGTGAACCATTTGGTCAGTAGAACGCTGAATGCCGGAATCATCATCACTCCGGTCAGAAGCATTTGGGTTGCAGGGTTCTCAAGGCCTCCATTTTTCCACATGAAAAATTCAACTGTCCAGGTAAGCACAAATGTGATAATGAGAAAAATTGATACACGCTTCATATGACTCCTCAATATATCCTCGTATAAGAATAGATTTATCTTATCATAATACACAGTCATTGTTTAAAGCGCAGATACTGCAATCCGTAATAGAAGAATTATGAGAAACGAATAAGTCTCGTCCAAATAATTTAAAAATCTTTACCTTAATAAATGATGTTTTATTTGAAATCATCAGAAAACAAGTCAATTGGAATGATTGAAACCTGTCATTGTTATTACGCCATTGGGGTGAAGCAATCTCCAGCCACTTGCAGGAATCCAATGCTTATTTATGATCGCAATGAAAGATCTATCCATGAATGATTCATACGATAAATCTTTGGCACAAAGCGCAAAGATCAACTCACCATCATTTTTTTACCTAATTCGGATTCACTTTTTGAATAAAGAAAGAAAATTTTTTTGTTTGGATTCTTTCCGCCGTTACAAAATCCAATTCTGATAGATCGTTGGTTATTGTTGTAGAAACAACATAATAAGCAAAGGATTTTTTGTATAATGGCAATAACGAATATGAAAAAATAAATCGTCTAACAAGTTTTGTACAGGAAAACATGCTAATAGGAGCTATGATGGAAAATTCAATGTTTTGTTTTCAATGCCAGGAGACTGCCGGGAATAAAGGCTGTGTAAAAGCAGGCGTCTGCGGCAAAAATGCGCAGGTCGCAAATCTACAGGATCTTCTCCGCTATGTTACATCCGGATTATCCGAGGTCACCACCGCACTGCGTAATGAAGGGAAAAAAGTGGACGTAAAAGTGAACCATCTGGTCACAACGAATCTTTTCACTACGATTACAAATGCCAATTTCGATGCAGATGCAATTGTGAAAAGAATCCGCAACACATCGGCTATCAAGAAGGAACTGCTTGCTCATGTAGCCGACAAATCCAAATTTTCAGAAGCAGCCCTCTGGGATGCCGGTGAATTATCTGAAATGGAAGAAAAAGCCAAAACGATTGGCGTTTTATCGACAGAAAATGAAGATGTCCGCAGTTTGCGTGAGCTGATTGCCTATGGATTGAAAGGTCTCGCAGCTTATGTAAAACATGCCAATGTGCTTGGTAAAGAAAATGAAAAAATCGATGCGTTCATTCAAAGCGCATTAGTCAAAATCCGAGACAACTCTCTGTCTGTTGATGAGCTGATCGCATTGACGCTTGAGACCGGAAATCAGGGCGTTGCCGGCATGGCTTTGCTGGATGAAGCAAACACTTCCACATACGGGAATCCGGAAATTACCAAAGTCAATATCGGTGTACGAAAAAACCCGGGTATTCTTATTTCAGGACATGACCTGCGCGATCTTGAAATGCTGCTGGAACAGACGAAAGGAACGGGTGTGGACGTTTATACCCATTCCGAAATGCTGCCCGCACAGTATTATCCGGCATTTAAGAAATATGACAATTTCGCCGGTAATTATGGGAATGCATGGTGGAAACAAAAAGAAGAATTTGAAAGCTTCAACGGTCCAATTCTGATGACTACCAACTGCATTGTTCCAGTGAAAGACAGCTACAAAGACAGATTGTTCACAACTGGTGCTGCAGGATATCCCGGATGTAAGCATATCGCAGGTGAAATCGGTGAACAAAAAGATTTCAGCGATATCATCAATCTGGCAAAAACATGCCAGCCACCGATTGAAATTGAAAGCGGTGAAATAATCGGTGGTTTTGCGCATCACCAGGTGGAAGCGCTTGCTGAAAAAGTGGTTGAAGCAGTCAAATCAGGCGCCATCAAGAAATTCATCGTCATGAGCGGTTGTGACGGTCGCATGAAATCTCGAGAATACTACACGGATTTTGCAAAAGCACTGCCAAAAGATACTGTGATTCTCACCTCCGGATGTGCAAAATATCGCTATTTGAAACTTCCACTGGGAGATATTCATGGTATTCCGCGCGTTCTGGATGCGGGACAATGCAACGATTCATACTCCTGGGCAATTATTGCGCTGAAACTGAAAGAAATCTTCCAGGCCGCAGATATCAATGATTTGCCGATTGAATTCAATGTCGCCTGGTATGAACAAAAAGCGGTCATTGTGTTGTTGGCATTATTAGCGCTTGGGATCAAAAACATCCATTTGGGACCAACCCTCCCGGCATTCCTTTCTCCCAATGTCGCTAATGTCCTGGTCAGCTCATTTGGCATCAGTGGTATCTCCACCGTGGAAGAAGACGTAAAGATTTTTTGTGGATAATACTGCGATAACGCGAGCATCTATATAAAATAGAGAGCCATTTTTCACCTGTACAGGTAAATAAATGGCTCTTTTTTTCTGCTGATTTTTAAATGTTTGAAAAAGAGCGATAATACGATTCAGTGATTCAAAATTTGGATTGACTTTTCGAACCAATAAAGAATTTTTTCATATTCCGAGTTACTAAATACTATTACCGTTACTTTTGTGAAAAATAGCTCATATATTACAATACTCCCGTTTGTGTTGGATATATGTAATTCATGAACTTGTAAAAAAAAATGATTATGCTAAGATAAATATATGCAAGGGGTTCTCCAGGAGGGGGCGAAGTGAGAACTATAAGCAGCCTTTTCCAACGAAAAAGACTGCAAGGAAAGAATAATCAGCCATCATAAAGATGGCTGATTTCTGTTTTATCCTTTATTTGCGCCAAAATCCACTGCGATTGACAGGATTAAAATCGTCTGAGGTAATAAAGGCATTTTTGTCAATACCGTTGACAATTTTTTCCACATCTTTTACATGTTTCCGCTTAATATTCGCATGCAACATGCAAACATCACCGTCTTTTCCTTTACCACATAGTTCTGTTACACCGTACCCGGCATCGCGCAAAGCTGATGCAATTTCGGATCCGGAATCGCGGGATATAATACTAATCTTCTTATAGCCGACAGCCAGACGTTCTTCAATCGTCATTCCGATGATATTGCCGGTTGCAAAACCAAGCGAATATCCTAAAATCGTGATCAGGTTGTTTTCACCGCTCAATACTCTGCTGATCGCCAGAATAAATAGCGTAGCTTGCGTTGCGCCCAGCAGCCATACAAGGACTTTTTTTCCGCGGACGACAAACAGAACACGCAGCGTGTCCATAGATGTGTCCAATACTCTTAATACAAAAATTAATAATCCACCTACCAGAATCTCTTTCGTAAACAACATTTCCATGATGTCTCCTCCCTTAAGAAAAAAACCGGTCGATAAGACGTCCTGACTATCGACCGGTATATAATCGACAGTACCTGTTAACGCTCTTCAATGGCTGGAATATACATATTCCTCACATAATCACTGACCATTCTGCGGGTGCAAAACTGCGGTGATAGTGTTCGTATTGCATTCTTCACCTTCATCATCCAGCCTGTCGGAATATTGGCATCGCTCCGATTGGAATAATATAGCGGGACGATTCGCTCTTCCAGAATCTCATACAGACTCAGTGCATCCTCGGCATCCTGTTTTTCAGTCGAATCATATTGTTTTTCCGAGCCAATTGACCAACCGTTCTTCCCGTTATATCCTTCGTGCCACCATCCATCTAAAATGGAAAAATTCAACCCACCATTCATCGCTGATTTCATTCCGGAAGTACCGGAAGCTTCATTCGGTCTGCGCGGAGTATTCAACCAGACATCGACACCCTGCACCAGATAACGTGCAATTTCCATATTGTAGTCTTCAATGAAAACCAGCCGGCCGCCGGATCGATGATCCTTAATTGCCCGATAAAGCTGTTGAACAATCAACTTCCCCGGTTCATCAGCCGGATGAGCTTTTCCTGAAAACAGAATCTGAACAGGAGTGTCTACATTATTGATTAATCGCAGCAATCGCTCATAATCATGCAGGATCAGATAACCGCGTTTATACGTCGGGAATCGGCGAGCAAATCCAATCGTCAATGCATCGGAATCCAGCAAAACACCTGCCGCGAGTGTCTGCACCGGATGAACAGTTCCCGTCAGCCATTGCGCTCGAGCCCGGTCATTGATGAATCGCGCCATTTTTCGTTTTTGATGTCGTTTCACAGCCCAGATTTCAGCATCCGGAATTAAATCAACTTTTTCCCAGATTTCGGGATTGTCCGGATTTTCCCGCCATTCTGTACCCAAATACCGGTCAAAAAGGATCCCCATTCTTCTGGAAAGCCAACTGAAGGAATGGACACCGTTTGTAATGTGTGTAATCGGAACATCCGCCACTTTCCGATCCGGCCAGAGGAAGTGCCACATATCACGGGATACCATTCCATGTAATTCTGACACTGCGTTACAATGATCCGAAAGTCGCAACGCCAGAATCGGCATGGTGAACTGATCGCCATAACTGCTTTCTTCTTTTGCCAGATTGATAAACTGATCATGGGTCAATCCCAGTTCCGGCCATATTTGATGGAAATATTTTTCGACCAGCCATACAGGAAATCGGTCATTTCCAGCGGGTACTGGAGTGTGGGTAGTAAAAACATTTCCCTTGCGTACAATTTCTGCCGCCTCATCAAATGTTTTTCCCTGTTTTACCAATTCCAGACAGCGTTCAATGGAAAGGAATGCTGAATGGCCTTCATTCATATGCCAGACAGCCGGATTGTATCCCAGCAGGCGCATGAGCCGTACACCGCCCACTCCGAGAAGGATTTCCTGAGAAATCCGCGTTTCGAGATCAGAAGTATACAATTTGGCTGTTAATTGCTGATCATAAGGTGTATTTTCATTGACAGTTGTATCCAGCAAATACAGTGGAATACGACCGACATTAATCTGCCAGACACGGGCTTTTATTTCTCTTCCAGGAAGCTGAACAGAAATCAAAACATCTTTGCCTTTTTCATCCTGCAATGGAATCATCGGAAGTTTTTTATAATCCAGATAAAAGTTGGATGTTTCCTGCCATCCATCTTCTGTGATTTTTTGTACAAAATAGCCCTGATTATAAATAAATCCGATAGCAACCAGAGGCAGACCCATATCGCTGGATTCTTTCAGATGATCCCCGGCAAGAATTCCTAATCCCCCGGCATAAGCTGGAATCGATTCATGCAATCCGAATTCAAAGGATAAATAGGTTATCGTCTTATCCTTAATGTTCGGATACTTCTGCATAAACCAGGTTTCTTTTTTGTTCATGTAAGCATCAAATGCCTCAATGGTCTGATCGAAAAGTATCAGGTATTGTTTGTCATTTGAAACCTGATTGAGCATGGATCGTGATACTTGCTGCAAGAAAGCAACCGGATTGTGCGATACTGAATCCCAGAGAACAGGGTTAATTTTTGAAAAGACAGTGACCGCCTCCGGATTCCAGGACCACCATAAGTTGTACGCTAAATCATTTAACCGTTCAATTCTTTCCGGAAGAAAGTTTGCCTTTGGAACTGTACAAGTTATATTTTTTGAAATCATAAAACTCCCTATTACGAATCCGAATTCTTGCCGATACAATCGGTAAAAAATTCAGTTTATCAAGAAACCGTTCTAAAATCGATACCATTCGTTAATTATGAACGGATTCTACCCATTTTTTCTTTTCCTGAAGTATTTACCGGCAGAAAATTCAATTTCACCTCCTGCCACTATACAAATACAGCCAGTTTTTTAATCATACACGATTTTTTTCAAAACATGATCAAGCAGCAATTCGAAATATGAACCAGACTTTCGAATCAATCTGCAAAAAAAATGTTGTTGTTTTGTTTTGTAGTTTCAGTACAAAACAAAACAACAACAAACTTTCTCGCCATATTTGAAAAGTATGTTTATTCTCGAATCACTGATCAAATGGTTCTTTTTCGCTCGTATATCGTAAGGAGAATCCAGATAAAACTGAGACCCAGGACGATGATAAAAACAAAGCGGATGATTTGAAGAATTGCATCCAAAAAATTCACATCATTGGTCAAAAACGATGGTATTACAGGATTTGCGGTGTTCTCGGATTTCTTTTTCGCCTGATTCTCTGCAGCAAGATCCGCAATCACAGTAGACTGTTCTTCTTGATGATCATCCGGAAGTATACGAGTTGAGACCATTAATAATTCATTCTTGGGGCTACCACCTTTAAATCCGTGAGATGGTTTTCTGACTTCAAGCGGATCTGCCTGAGTTTCAGAAACAGGCTGCGGTTCTTTTTCGGATCCGCTTACTGCTGTCGTAATCTCTGCCTGTTTCGTGAATTCAAGATCAGAAGATTGCTCCAGAAGCAACGGATCGATAGATTTTTTCGAGTATTCCGCCGGTAAGGAAGCCGGCTGGTGTGTTTGTGCGAAAGGAAGAATAAAGGTAAAAATCAAACCCAGTGCACATAAGATGGCTGCCGTCCGAAACGCAGGGAAAAAACGCTCCAATATTCCTGGCTTTCTGGCTTCAGATGCCATTTGTCTGGTCAGGATATAACTGCGGGGCGGTTTTTCTTGAGGGATGGATCTGACTAACTGTCTTATCTGTGCAAAATCTGAAATCGTTTGGCTTATTTCTGGATTCTGAGACAATTGCTGCGCAAAGTCTGCCAGTTCATCCGCATTCAGCGCCTGATCCAAATAACTGCTAGCCCATTCAAGCTCTCTGGTATGATTATTCTTTTTCATCTACGATAAATCCTTATTATCGGTACGATTCTGAGAACGATAAAGTTCCCCTTTGGATTCAAGACAGGTCCGCATCCTCAATCGCGCTCGAAGCAGTCTGCTTTTTATGGTACCCAACGGTTTGCTGATCATATCAGCAGCATCCTGATAATTAAATTCGTGAACATCAATCAGCATAAGTACTGTCCGATATTCTTCGGGCAGAGATCCCATACATTCTGCTACTGCCGCCATGGTATCTTTTTGAAGTGAAACCTCATCGGGCTGTAAATTGGGATCAATCAGCCAAACCGCATCTTCGTTTTCTTCATTTTCCTCTGTAACAGGCTCAAGTGGTGTCGAAGGGTGACGCCGCAATCGCCTAATTTCATCATAACAGGCATTAATCGTTATACGTAAGATCCAAGGTTTAAAAGAATCTCCTTTAAAGGATTCCATATGCTGCCAGGCAGAAATAAAAGCAGTCTGGGTTATATCATCTGCTGCTTCACTATCGTTCATGATGCGTAAAGCCGTATTATACACGGCTGTCTGATAGATGACGACAAGCTGATTGAAAGCATCCAGATTCCCCTGGATCGCCCGCATAATCAGCTTAGATTCTTTAAGATCCATGATTATTTCAATCCATATTAATATACAACAGAGTCATTGATTCGAAATAAGAGAAGAATTCCTTTTATTGTACTTTTTCTCGCGGAACGCAAAAACAACACAACAATAAATAATTCTTTTCACATTGATGATAACTGGAATCAATCAGCTGGATCAGTCAAATACAAGAAATTTCCAGGTTCTCGTTAATTTTCAACAGTCGTTAATGCACCCCAGTTAATACCGCTGCGTGCTTCTGTCAGAAGCGGAATGGATAGACTGACAGCGCTTTCCATGACAGACTGTACAATTTTTCTGGTTTCATCCAATTCTTCAGATGCGCACTCCAGCAAGAGTTCATCATGTACTTGCAGCAGAATTTTCGATTTCAATCCTGCCTGGTCCAAAGCGGACGGGAGCCGGATCATGGCAATTTTTAATATGTCCGCTGCCGTTCCCTGGACAGGAGCATTAATCGCCTCTCGTTCTTCGCGATCGCGAATCAGGTGGTTCATCTGCCTTCCAAGGCCGGGAAAATATCGTTTCCTTCCCATCATCGTCTCTACATACCCGTCATTGGCTGCCTGTACTCGGATGCCATCTAAAAATCGTTTCACACCAGGGAAACGGGCATAATACGCAGCGACAAAATCACTGGCATCTTTTCGGGACAATTTGGCAGATCGACTCAATCCAAAAGAATTCATCCCATAAAGTAATCCGAAATTGATGGCTTTTGCATGCCGTCGCATTTCCTTTGTGACCGCGTGGATATCGCAATTATAAATCGCCGCAGCAGTTGCAGCATGGATATCCTGGTTTGCACGGAAAGCGCTCAGCATCCCTTCATCTTGTGCCATATGGGCAACGATTCGCAGTTCAATTTGACTGTAATCGACTGACAGGAGAACTTTTCCCTGATCCGCCACAAAAGCAGTGCGTACCTGACGCCCAAGTTCGGTACGGGTCGGTATGTTCTGCAAATTCGGTGCTGCAGAGGCAAGACGACCGGTTACTGTTCCAGTCTGGTTAAAGGATGTATGGATACGGTGTGTCACAGGATTCATACTGGACGGCAGGGCATCAACATAGGTACTTTTTAATTTCGATAATTCCCTGTTTTCGAGAATCAGATCAATCACCGGATGAATTCCCTGCATTTCTTCCAAAACATCCGCAGCAGTAGAAAAATGACCGGAAACCGTTTTCTTTCCCAGGGATGGCTGTGGTAATCGCAACGTTTCAAACAGTACACGCGAGAGCTGCTGCGTGGAATTGATATTAAATCGATATCCGACCAACTGGTAAATTTCTTCTTCAATTTCGTTTAATCGGATTGCAAGCTTCTTAGACATTTCCTTTAAAAAGGAAGCGTCCAATTTAATTCCGTTGTATTCCATTTCGATCAAAACTGGGATTAACGGAATTTCCATTTCTGTCAGGATATGTGCCGTTCCCAACTCTTGCAGCTTTTTTTGCAAAATCGGCATGAGCTGCAACACTACTTCGGCATCTGCTGATGCATAAGGCGCTACTTCCTGCACCGAAACTTCAGCCATCGTTCTCTGTTCTTTCCCTTTTCCGATCAGCGATTGAATCATCATCATTTTTATTCCAAGCAATGACTCCGCCATCGGTTTTAACCCCAAATTCTTTGAAGTCGGATCGATAACCCATCCTGCAATCATTGAATCGAAGACGATTCCAGAAATATCCAGTCCATGGTTTTTCAAAACCAGCGCATCGAACTTAATATTGTGACCGGCTTTCCCGATTTTCGGATTCTGTAAAATTGGACGCAGTGCATCACATATGGTGGACAAAGGCAGTTGTTTTTCACCAGTCACATGTCCTACCGGTATATAAAAACCTTTGCCTGGTTCGACTGAAAGTGATATACCAACCAATCGACAGCTCATTGCGTCAATTCCGGTTGTTTCAGTATCCAGTCCGATCAACTCAGCAGCATTCAACTTTTGGATGAGCTTTTTCAGTTCCTCTTCATCATCAATGATCTGAAACTGCGGCGAATAGGTCTCTATGTCTGTTCGACTTTCTGAGGCAACAGGAACTTCAAAAAATGACAGTTGGTGATCTGCTGGCAGGAAGGACGGTGCGATCGCCTTCAGTCTCGGAAGAAGAACCTTAAATTCAAGTGTTTTGAAGAGCTCTTCAACTGCACGAAAATTCAGTTTTTCTGTGGAAGCTTCATGAAAATCAATGGTCAATTTCAAGTCTGTGCGAATTTTTGCCAAAGTCCTGCTGAGATATGCATCCTCTTTATGACTTTCAAGTTTCATTCGGATAGAATCTTTTATCAAAGAAAGGTTTTCATAAATTCCGTCCAATGATCCGTAATCTTCCAACAGTTTCACGGCTGTTTTCGGACCGACGCCGGGAACACCGGGATAATTATCTGAAGGATCACCGACCAGCGCTTTATAATCTACAACCAGTTCCGGTGGAATACCCAGAAAATCTTTTACCATTGCGGGAGAATATTCTACAGAGTCAGAAAGTTTGCTACCCGCCAACTTTACAGTGACTTGGGAGTTAACAAGCTGCAACAAATCGCGATCACCTGTGATGATTTTCACCTGGTATCCTTGCTCTGCTGCAGCAAAAGCCAGACTTCCAAGAACGTCATCTGCTTCGAATCCCTCCAATTCCAACCTGGGAATACGAAAAGAATCTACTAATTCACGCATCCGATCGATCTGCGGCCGAAGGTCATCCGGCATTTTTGCGCGTGTTGCTTTATATCCCTCAAACAAATCATTGCGGAATGTTTTACCGGTATCGAAAGCAATCACCAGATAATCCGGTCGATCCTTTTCAAGGAGGCTCAACAGGATACTGGAAAATCCAAAAATACCTGCGGTCGGTTCTCCCTGGGACGTATGCCATCGCTCCGTATTTGTCCCTGATGTTAATGCATAATAGGAGCGATATGCAATCGCATGTCCATCAATGAGTGTCAGATTCTTTCCCATAATATCATTCGCAATAATTAGCGCTCCATACTGATAATCTGGTCTTCCCAACGGTGCCAGTTACCAAAATTCTTCAACAAGATTTTCTTGCCTTCTCCCGGACATTCCATACCCAGCGATTCAAGATCTGCGTCCACCATAATTCGTACCAAATCATGAAATTTTATTTTCGGTTCCCATTGCAGCACTTCTTTTGCCTTGGTTGTATCTGCAAGCAGATAATCCACTTCAGTCGGGCGAAAATACCGAGTATCTAATCGGACATATTCATTCCAGTCTAATCCGACATATCCAAAAGCTTCATCCAGAAACTCGCGAATCGTATGAGATTCTCCGGTACCTAATACAAAATCGTCCGGTTTTTCTTGCTGTAATATTTTCCACATGGCTTCAACAAATTCTGGCGCATAACCCCAATCACGTTTTGAATCCAAATTTCCCAGATATAAAGTCTTTTGAAGGCCAGCCATGATCATCGCAATCGCGCGCGTGATCTTCCGCGTAACAAAGGTTTCACCTCTTCGGGGTGATTCATGATTGAATAGAATCCCGTTACAGGCAAACATATTGTAACCATCCCGATAATTTCGGGTAATCCAATAAGCGTATAGTTTCGCTGCAGCATATGGGCTCTGTGGCTCAAAAGGCGTATTTTCATTTTGCGGCGGCTTTGCGCTGCCGAATAGTTCACTGGTTGAGGCCTGATAAAAGCGTGCATGGCATCGCGTTTTGCGCATGGCTTCCAAAATGCGAATGGTTCCCAGACCGGTTGTATCAGCTGTATATTCCGGGATGTCAAAGCTGACACGAACCTGACTTTGCGCCGCCAGATTATAGATTTCATCCGGAATGACGTTGTAGATGATGTCCAGCAAGGCTTCCGATGTAGTCATATCGCCGTAATGCAAGAAAAATGGAATCGATGCATCGCCGGATTGAGAAAGCGCATAAATATGATCAATTCTGCGTGTATTAAATGAACTGGCACGTCGAATAATTCCGTGCACCTCATATCCTTTATCCAGCAGCAATTCTGCCAGGTATGAACCATCTTGACCGGTTATTCCCGTAATCAATGCTTTTTTCATATTCTTATCTCCGTTTTTTTATTGTATCATAGCGAGCCATCTGAGATCGATCCGGCACAGCTATTCCAGCAAATCTAAGAAAAGTCAACCATTTCAGTCAAAGAACCAAGCGCCAGAAAGTCATCCTCTCCATGCAGAACCGTATCCCATTCAATTTCCCAATCCATTGACTGTATATTGAATATTCGGCTGCCGTTTTCCGAATTCACAACCAGAAATTTTTCATTGATCCATTTTGGCAAATACGGAAGATTCAATCTCCCATATTGATCTTTTTCCGGCAATGGTAAAAGCAAACTGCGGATTTCTCCGGATTCCATATCCATCACCTGAAGTGCAATCTTTTTCAGTAGACTTTGGCTGGAATCCCAACTTAATGCAATCCATGCCAGAGAACTCCCTGAAGGGGAGATGGAGAGCTGATCAACCAGGGTCGATTCTCCAAAAATCAATTCAGGACGTCGTATTTCATTCGTAATTTTCTGACGAATTTCAAAAATACTTTGATCTCCCCAGTATGCATTCGCCGACCATAACCCATCCGGACTGAGCAATAATCCTTGAAAAGGATCTCCATGAGTGATTATTTCTTTACTGAGAGGATTTATTTCATAAACGAGCCCTTGTTCCGGTAAATATAAAGCACTTGGCTGTGAAAAACTGACATTTATTCGAAAAGCATCCCGTTGCAGATTCCAACCATCAAAAAATACTTGCAAGCCATATTCTTTCACACCGGTTTCAATCTGGATAATCGGCTGAGTATCGCTGCCGGACAAATCGCTGGAAATTACTTCAAAAACATAACCCGGGCAATCCGGATTCTCATCACAGGGAGCAGACAAACTGATCGGAACCGGAGAGGCATCATAAATCCAAAACAAACGATCTCCCAATGGCGATGGAAAAGCTGCATGCAAAATGGAATTCGGTAAAGGGGAAGAAATAAATCTTCGATCACCTGCCTTATTGATCAGCGTCAAACCTTCCGAAAAAGGAGACGTTTGCAAAAAATAAATAAAGTGAGAATCTGTCAGAATTCTACTGGCAAAGTACGGCATAGAGAATTCTGTCGGGATTTGAAGATCGATCGGCTGCAAGCCATACATATTTTGGAAAAAATATACTCTTCCATCCAGGCGCAGCAATGCAAGCGATGCATTATCATCATCGAGTATCTGTGCTTTTTGTACGACACTTGTTACCACACGATTTGCTTCTTTATCAGGATCATAGAAACTGAAAGATTGTATTCCAATCATGAAGATAAAAAATAGGATCAATTTACATGCCCGTTTCATAATCGTTACACTCCCGGCAATTTGCGCATTTGGACACTAACTATACAAATCAAACGATGCAGCTTTACGAACAACCACTATAAAAAGTCGCAGTAAATCTTGTAAAATCACCAATCAATAAATCTGAAATACGTACTACGAGAGAGATTCTTTGCTCGATTTTTAAAAGGTTTTTCTATTTTTATAATTACTGAAAATATGCATTTTTTTCGATACTGATTACAAATAATCATATCAAAATGTTGCAAACAATAAAAGCCCGGTAATTTGAAATATCAGGAGTATTCATTGCCATTCTGCAGTTTTTGCGCTATACGTAAAGCAACAGTATTAAAAATAATTCCTCAATTGATCCGAAATGCTGGTCAATAATTCAAACAGCGAAATTTATATTTTGAAATCTATATACTATACTTAATCCCATGATAATTCTTAACAAAAAGACCTGGCTTTACGCTTCCATCCTGATTCTGCCATTCTTTGCTCTCATCTTTTATTACATCTATTTTTACAGTTTTGCCTTCTCCGTCAACTCGGATAATGCCTATTTCATTCGGGCAGCTGAAGAAATGATCACAGGAAATCCATTCTTGAAAAATTGGAATGGCGGTTTTTTTTCTGCTTTCACCGGTGATCTTCTATGGGCAGCCACGCTAAGGTTGTTCTTCAGCAGAAAGATTGTTCTTTACCTGATCGGGCCAATTGCGTATGCCATCATTGTATATTGTTCCTGGTTTTTAATGCCATTCCACAACAATCGGAAATCCAGGATAGGCAACCTGATTTTGCTGCTGCTGATCCTTTTTGTACCGCCAGCATTGCGTCACCCTTTCATGACGGTTGGCATGCATGGAATAGCGGTTGCATATATGCTGATCCTGTTGCTGTTGACGCAAAGTATTTCATCGATTCAGTCTGACTTTAAGAAAAAATGGCTGTTTGGGTTGTTCTTTCTGATCGCTGCTGCCGGCTGTATCGCTGATGGATTCGTCCTCTATTACTTCATTCTGCCATTAATTCTGTCAATTATCATCAGACAATTTCGTTCAAAATCGATTGATGAAATTTGGCTTGCACTCCTGGCTTTTTTGGCAGCAGTCATCGGGAAAACATCAACAAGTCTTTTGAATGTTTTCGGATTTTTAAAAACCGGATCAACGGAACTTCAAATGATTTCGTTCGAAAACATCTTTCAATATATTCAGAACACATACAATACATGGCTGATCATTTTCGGCTTTAACCGGTATGAAAATTCAAATCCTTTCCATTCTATCGGACAAATGGCAGGATTTCTGTCAGCATTGATCGTCTTAGCCGCTTTAATTCCAATTTTTTTGCATTATTTTAAATCAGACCTGACAACACAGGTTATGGCCGTCGGTTTTGCATTTGTTATCGGAAGTTTCACATTCACACAAATAACCAACGGGGAACCGGCAGTCCGATATTTGAGCCCCGCTTTTTTCATTGCCATCATTCTAATCTCACGCACCTTCCAGGAACAGCTCCCGAAAATGAGAAAAGCCGCTTTTATTATTTACATCCCGCTCATCATCTTCGCTGCCAGCAATATTTCGCTCAATTTCCGGTCTTCTCCGGAAAATAACCGCAGGTATATCGAAATAGCAGAAGTCTTGCGAGATCGCGGGTTGGTAAACGGTTATGGCACTTACTGGGAAACACATGCAATGAACTACTACGCAGGAAATGAACTGCAAGTAGCTCCGATTGAAACAAGCGACGGAAAAATAATTCCCTCCAGTTGGGCATCCAAAACTGACTGGTATTCATCCGATTACGATGCCAGATTCATCATTGTCAGTCAAAACAAGAAATTCGGTCTGAATGAAGCACTGATTGTGGCTGAATTTGGAAATTATCGCGAGCACCTGAATCTACACGAAAATGATATTTATATTTACGATATAAATCTTTCTGCTGTTCTTTCATCGAAAAACTAAAGGAAAACATACATTTATGCAGGAAGTATCAAAAAGGAACAAATCATCTCTATTTCAAAAATTCTTATTGATTTTTACGAGCAGTAATCTTTTAGGAATCCTGTTTTTTTTCATTTTTCTGATTTTCTACAACAGGGAATTTCAGCAAAAAATCTATCGGGGGATATCCGTTTCAGGAATCAACATTGGCGGGCTGACCAGAGAAGAAGCTGAACAAAAACTGAGGGAGAATCTAAAATACCCGACCGAAGCAGCTTTCGCATTTACCTATGGTTCGGACGTATGGCACGCTATTCCTGAAGAATTAGGTATGCAGATTCAATTCGGCAAAACGATTGAAAAAGCCTGGACGATTGGTCGAACTCCGGATATATTCGAAAATTTGCGGTTTTGTATGGCAGCACTACTCTTTTCGTATGATCTGGAACCGGTGTTAATGTTCGATGAAAGAGTTGCTTACAACTTCATTTCTTCACTGTCCGGATATATCGATGTGCCTTATGAACTGCCTTCGATCACACTGCAAGGATCCCGTGTGATCATCGAACCAGGGAAGGCTGGAAAAGCAGTTGACAAATTAATGACAATGACTCAACTCCAGATACTGGGAGAAAAACTTCAAACTGCGCAGATTGAATTGCCTGTTGCGATTTTTGAACCGACTGTTTCGAACCTTGAGGAGGAAAAATCGAAACTGGAATCAATGATTGGACAGGATTTCGTTCTTTATGTTAATCAAAACGGAGTACATCAGCCAATTGAAACTATTCAGGCAGATGCGCTCGCCAGATGGATCCTTTTTGAACCTGTTATTGAAAATGGACTGGTCAAGATCCAAATGAGTCCTAAACGTGACCTTTTTTATAATCGGCTGGTTGAAATTGCCGTCCAGCTTGAAAAAAAACCGCAAAATGCGCGCTTTGTGTTTAATGACACAACACACATTATTGAACCAATCGCTGAAGCAGTTATCGGTACAAAAGCAGATCCGGAACAGACAATGGCAAATATTGCTGCAGCAATCCAGACTGGTCAGCATGAGGCGGAAATTGCCATGATCATCACACAACCCGTTGTTACCAGCAACGCGGATGGAAAAGACCTCGGAATCACGCAATTAGTCGAATCGCAATACACATACTTTTTTTATTCCGATCCGGCAAGAGTCCAGAACATTACCGCAGCAGCAGCCAGTTTTCATGGCGTTCTGATAGCCCCTGGTGAAACTTTTTCCATGGTTAATCAGATTGGAGATATCGACATCGACAACGGTTATGCGGAAGCGCCGGTAATTTTCGGAAACGAAACAGTTCAGGGAATCGGCGGCGGTGTCTGTCAGGTTTCAACAACACTTTTTAGAACTGCTTTTTTCTACGGGCTGCCCATCGTAGAAAGACATGCTCATGCCTATCGGGTTTTTTATTATGAAAGAATTGCCAATGGCAATATTGATCCCAAACTTTCCGGACTGGATGCATCTGTTTATGTACCGCTTCTGGATTTGAAATTTAAGAATGACACACCGTACTGGATATTGATGGAAACCTATGTTAATCCAAATACGTCTTCGATACAATGGAAATTTTATAGCACCGACGTCAATCGATACGTTGAGTGGGAATCTACCGGTCCCATTAATATTTCAGAACCAGAAGACCCGATCTATCGTGAAAATCAGACATTGGCTCCCGGTGAAATTAAACAGGTTGATTATGCCGTAAAAGGAGCTGATGTCACAATCAAGCGAACTGTCTATCAGGATGGTCTGATTCATATTCAGGATGTTTTTGAGACACAATATCGGCCATGGCAGGCAATTTTTGAATATGGACCAGGAACAGAGGGCATGCCGCCGGAAGAAGAATCCAAAAAGGATCAGGAAACTCCGTAAGAAAGAAACGGTGAAAATGAAAATTTGATTTCGTAATTATTTTTTTGTCGTTACCAAAAATTATATCCTTGTGCGAAATCACCTGTTTCTTGCATATAATTTAACGGGCTGTCTTGTCGATGATTACCAGGCAGCAAAGTGAAATTTGGAAAAAATATATTGTTGTTGTGGCGCTTCGGTGCAAAACGCAAAAACATTACATCAACCGATTTCCTTTTTTTATTCGAAAAGCTTATCCCTATTTCGAATTGTTGATACCAAAACGGAAAAATCCAATATGGTAAAATTCGTACAAAGTGAAATGAATCGGAGGAAATCATGATACAAGAAAAATTGATGGAAATTTTACGATGTCCGGTTTGTGTAAAAAACGGAGAAGGAAATCTGACGCTCTATAAAGATTCCTGGTTAATTTGTGAAAATTGCCATCGAAAATATCCAATCGTGGAAGATATTCCGATCATGTTGATCAGCGAAGGATCAAAATGGATCGAAACCAAACCGGAAGACCTCAAAATTCCGCCAGAAAAATAAATTAAGAAGATGGAAGATTATGGAACAAAAGCAATTTCCTCAAAATCCTTACGGTCAAAAACCGATGCCTCAGAATAATGCGCCGCAAAATCCGATGCAATATCCACAGCATCCCCAAAAACCCGGACAACCGGTGTCATTCCCTCCTCAACAAAATCCAAAAGGGAAACAACCCAAAAAGAACAAGAAATTCATCATTCTGGGAATCTTTGCCGGGATTGGTCTTTTAATCGGATCCCTTGTTTTTTTGCAGGTAAATAAATATGCGAAATCGATGACAATCATCAGCCTTCCTGGTGCGCCTGTAATTGATGATTCAGGAAAACAGGCTGTAAATCCTACTGAAGAGTCTCTTGGAACACTGCAGCCGGACATCGACTCAGAATTGGATATGTCCCAATTAGGCGCTGAAAAAGGACAATCCTGGGATGGAAGCACGCGGATTACCTGTCTCGCCATGGGAATGGATTATCGTGACTGGGAAGCAGGCGAAAAATATTCACGTACAGATTCGATGATGCTGCTCACCTATGATCCGATTACGAAATATGCGGGAATGCTTTCCATTCCGCGTGATTTATGGGTTTCAATTCCGAATCACGGTTATGGCAGAATTAATACAGCATATTTTCTGGGTGAAGCAGAACATCTGCCGGGAGGCGGCCCGCAGCTTGCCACAGATACCGTGGAACTTTTATTGGGAGTCGACATTCAATATTATGCCGTGATCAGTTTTGAAGGTTTTGTCGATTTTATCGACTCAATTGATAAACTGGCAATCAACGTTAAAGAAGGCATTACAGTTGATCCGATCGGGCCAGGAAATACGGTTACATTACTGCCGGGTGTTCAGGACCTGGACGGAAAAACTGCGCTTGCTTACGCTCGGTTTCGATACAGTGAAGGCGGTGATTTTGAGCGTGCACAACGACAGCAGGATGTTTTATATGCACTTTACGAGCAAATGGTATGGCAGCTTCCGAAAATGCTGATGAAATCAGACCAGCTCTATGCCAGTTTATCGAAAGCGCTGATTACGAATCTGACCTTCGAAGATATGATGAAAATCGCCTGGACAGTTGTCGACCTCAAGCCATATCAGATTATTAAAAGCGTGATAGCTCCACCGTATCAAGTAGAGTATGGGAAAACAGCTGATGGAACACAGCAAATCTTAATCCCGATTCCGGATAAAATTCGCGAGGCACGAGATGTCATCTTCAGTACCAGCATCGCAGCATCACCCGTTACAGTTAGCGAGGATCGCGCATCACTGATAAAAGCCGAAGGAGCACGGATCACCTTGATCAATGGTTCTTCGAATCCTGATATTTTAGACCGTACAATCGCATACCTGCAATCATTTGGAATCACAATCGTCAATACAGGACAAGGCGCCAATTCCGCTTATAACTCACTGGAAATCAACAGCGGAAAACCATTTACCGCTAAATTCCTTACTGAATTGATGGCAATTCCAACAGGTGCAATAACGATGAATTACATCCCCAATAACGGCGTTGATCTGGTACTGACGATCACGGATGCCTGGGCAGCAAATAATCCAATGTAATTTATAAAAAGGTTTTGAAGTTCTCTCTTTTCAGAGAGAACTTCAAACATATTATTTTTTTTGGATGGTTAAATTATGAAAAAACCGATTGTTCTCGTCGTAATGGATGGTATAGGAATAGGGAAAAATGATTTGGGTGATGCGGTAAAAAAAGCCAATACCCCGACTCTGGATTGGCTGAGAGAGCATTGTCCCAATACTCAAATAAAAGCACACGGAATCGCTGTGGGTTTACCGTCAGATGACGATATGGGGAACAGTGAAGTCGGCCATAACGCACTCGGATGCGGACAAATTTACTCTCAGGGAGCCAAGTTGGTCAATGAAAGCATTGAGTCCGGCGCTATGTTTCGATCAGAAACCTGGAAAAAACTGATTACGAATGTCATTGATCATCAATCGACACTTCATTTTCTGGGATTACTTTCCGATGGAAATGTTCATTCCAACATCAATCATTTAAAAGCGATGATACAAGAAGCCAAAAAGCAAAATGTCCACAAAGTTCGAATTCATGTTCTTCTGGACGGACGGGATGTTCCAGCAACTTCCGCACTTCAATACATCGATGATATCGAATCATTCATGGCTTCTTTGAATGATGAAGCATTTGATGCACGAATTGCTTCTGGCGGCGGTAGAATGAAAATCACCATGGATCGGTATCAGGCTGACTGGAATATGGTTAAAAAAGGCTGGGATACGCATGTGCTCGGGATCGGATCGCAATTTTCCAGCGCAACCGAAGCGATTCAAAGTTATCGTAAAGAATTGAACGTAATTGATCAGGATCTTCCGGCTTTTGTTATAGCGGAAAACGGAAAACCGGTCGGAACAGTGGAAGATCATGACAGCTTCATTCTGTTTAACTTCCGCGGAGATCGCGCGATTGAAATCAGTATGGCTTTCGATTACCCGGATTTTAATCGTTTTGACCGAGTCAGAGTTCCCAATGTTATCTATGCCGGAATGCTCCAATATGACGGAGATCTGAAAATTCCAAACCTTTTCCTGGTCAATCCCCCTGAAATTAAATATACTTTATCCGAACTGTTGGTTAAGTACGGTATTAAACAGTATGCAATCTCTGAGACCCAAAAGTTCGGGCACGTCACGTATTTCTGGAATGGAAACAGAAGCGGTAAGACAAGCGAGGAATTGGAAGTTTTCTGTGAAGTACCTTCCGATAAAGTCTCTTTTGATCAGCGTCCATGGATGAAATCTGCAGAAATCACAGATAAAGTTTTGGAAGCAATCGCTTCGGAAGAATACGGCTTTATTCGCTGTAATTATCCAAACGGAGATATGGTCGGACATACCGGTGATTTCAATTCAACCATCATTGGCGTTGAATCAGTGGATCTGGGTTTGACACGAATCATTAAAGCTATGGATGAACATGATTTTACGTTGATTGTGACGGCAGACCATGGCAATGCCGATGACATGATTGAAAAGACAAAATCAGGCAAACTTCAGCCGAAAACGGCACATTCACTGAATCCAGTACCTTTTATCATTTATGATAAAGAAACCAGTTATACAATTCTTGATGGCACTTATGGCCTTTCCAATGTAGCGCCAACGATCGCGAAGATGATGGGATTGGATATTCCCGAAATTTGGGAAAAGCCAATGATTTAAATTTTACAATCAGCGATTTGACCTACGGGAAGGATTATTTGTTGTAGTGTTGTTTTTGCTATAATTGTTTGAACGCTCTTGCGTAAAACCAATCGGTTTACGCAAGAGCGCTTTTTTTTTTTTAATATTCTTCTGCTAATTAAAGAATGAATTCCATATTATCTAATCCCATGATCAGATTGGGATAAATAGATCGTCCTGTATCCACAGCATGTTGACGTTTTTCGATGGTGTCATAAGCACCGGCGCCGAAATGAATCAACAGCATCTGCCTGGCTCCAGAATCGACAGCTAATTTTGCCGCCACTTCCGGATTCATATGCGGCCAGCCTGGTTGGACATCCCCAGGCAGCATCCCGCACTCGGTGATCACAAAATCAGCATCTTTCGCCAGCGCAACCGCATTTTCACAATAACCGGTATCCAATAGAAAAGCAATCACCTTTCCTTCGATTTCAAATCGATATCCGGTATCCGGTACCGCGTGAATCAACGGCAATGCCTTAACCTGAAACGGGAATCCACTGGATGCAATCTCTTCAGCTTCCAGCACTTTAACTTCATATGGAACACGTTTCCAATCAGTGGTATAAGGAGGACGGAGAATTTCCAATAATGCTTTTTTCCCTTGTAAAGGAGCCACAATTGTCAAGGGAAGTTCAAATTTGACATAGTCTAACGTATGCAGTCCAATGATATGATCCAGATGCAGGTGGGATAGAAAGATATAGGCAGGCTTTGAAAAATCTACTAACTGTTTTATTTTCGTAATTCCATATCCGGCATCCAATACAATCGTGTATTCACTTGTTTGAATCATCATACAGGTCGTACTGCCGGTTTGCGTATCAAACCAGCCATTGGTTCCTAAAGCAGTGATTTTGATCATTTCACCCTCGGTGTCTGTTGAAATATTTTTATAGAGAAGGCAATGAATCAGTAATTCGTAATACGAAAAGTATTCTTTGTTGTTCCTATGGTTTTGCGTTTCGTGCAAAACTATAGGAACAACATACTTTCATTCTATATTCAAAAAGTCAATCCGTATTTCGAATTGCTGTCAAAGAACACGTTATGGTAATTATTTTACTTGTGTTCATAGAATTTTTATAACTTATTTACCAGCAATTCAAAATTTTGAAAGGGTTCTTTGTAGTTGTGACGGTTTTCGCTTCGCATAAAACCGTCACAACTACAAGTTTTTAACGATTGATTCGAATAACATCTTAACATTTCGAATTTCTGGGAAAGCGAGAGAAGTATTACACAGTGGATTATAATTTTCTCAAAAAATATAAGAGACGGACGAAAAATGGAACCTAATCTCGAGGATATTTGCATTCTTGCCAGACAAGCCGGACAGATCCTTTCGGATGGAATTGGAAAAATTCATCAAGTAACACAAAAAGGTATACAGGATCCTGTGACTGAGATTGATAAAAAGTCAGAGAAATTCATATTGGAACGTTTAAAATCGATGTTTCCTGACCACACAATCCTTTCAGAAGAAACCGGATTGCATGACGGGGATGGAGAACATGTATGGTATATTGACCCTTTGGATGGAACGATGAATTATGCCCATGGTGTTCCTTTCTTCTGTGTTTCCATCGGATACGCAAAGAATCATTCATTAACAATGGGCGTTATTTACGATCCCATGCGGGATGAATGCTTTTATGCGGAAAAAGGAAAGGGTGCATATTGCAATGGGCGAAAGATTCAAACGTCCGGAGAAACCGAAATCAGCATGGCATTAATGGCAACTGGATTCAGCATGAAACTAATTGAAATGGGAAAAGATAATTTTTCTGTCTTCAAACACTTTATGCTACATACTGCCGGTGTCAGAAGAATGGGATCCGCCGCCCTTGAAATTGCCTATGTGGCAGCTGGCAGACTGGATGCGATGTGGGAGATGCGTCTTTCTGCCTGGGATGTGGCAGCCGGTTTTGTGATTGCAAAAGAAAGCGGAGCCGTTATAACCGATCTGGATGGGAATCCAAATTGTTTTCAGCCGCCCTATGAATATCTGTTATCCAACAAAACGCTTCATCCACTTTTGTTGCAGGAACTAAGAACTGCTATGAATGAAAGCAATAACGAATGATGAAAGATAAGAAGTTATTTCTACGTAATTTGATACTTTATGGAATTATTGGTGGAATCAGCGCCGGTTTTGATGCTGCTGTGTTTGCATCCCTTTATAAAGGATTTCGTATCGATGAATTTATTGCAAATATTTTCAGTGTTCACTGCGGTATTTTTCTAAGCTTTTTTCTGAACAGCCGATATAATTTTCGAAAAACCGATAAAATAAAAAAAAGATTTACTTTGTTTTACCTGACCGGTCTTTTTGGCCTTGGATTATCATCTTTAATCTTGTTCCTTGGAAATTTATTGGAGGTTGATATTTTCTTAACCAAATTATTCTCAATCGTTTTTGTTGCTTTGGTTCAGTTTTTCATAAACCGGTTGGCAGCATTCGGTGACAGACAATAAGCTTTTCAAACCTTCCGACGCAATATATTTTTATCTGTCAATTCTTGCCGGTCTCTTGATTGCGCAGCAAATTAAAATCGCTGTCGCTGTCTGGATGATCACAGGTTGTTTGTCACTCATTCTCTTTTTTCTATTTCGTAGAAAATCCGCTCAATATATTCTGGAACAACCATCCAAAAAAGCCGCCCGCATCGCTTTGTTGCTGGTTTTATTCTGCATGGCTGCGTCTCGAACAACTTTTCAGTATTCGGATTTAAAAAACCCTTTTACCGGTTTCGCAGAGATCAATTTGGATGAAAAAATATCTGTCACAGGAATCGTTATACGTCCGCCTGAAGTAAAAACCAATCGAACCTATCTGCGAGTCCAGGCGGATTCCATCCATCAGGAATCCGAAATTCCGATCAAAGGAACGATCCTGGCAATTCTCTATCAGGCTGACGACGAAATTTCATATGGCGATCGAGTTCGCCTTAGCGGCAAAATCACCTTAATTGGAACAGATAATTTATCGTCCTATCAAAGATATCTGGATTCTCAAAATGTCGATGCGCTGATGTACAGCCCAACGATAGAAAGAATCGCCAAAAATCAGGGCAGCCGCTTTCTGGCTGGAATTTATAAAATCAGAAAACAGCTTTTAGCTCGTGTGTATCAGCTCTATCCGGCTCCTGAAAGCGCATTAATGGCAGGGATTATTTTAGGAGATGAAAGCAAAATTTCGCCGGATATTGAAGAAGCATTTCAAAGAACCGGAACAGCGCATATCATAGCAATCAGCGGCGCTAATTTCGCGGTTTTAATATGGCTGCTGCTTAAATTATCCAAAGCGCTGTTACATCGCTGGTGGTCGCCCCTGATGACCATTCCGCTGATTTTTCTGTACGCGTTGATCACTGGTGGCAAATCCGCGATTCTCCGTGCTGCGATCATGTGTTCCATCACAATTATCGGTATGACAATCGGACGTTCAAAAAGCGGAGTTCATTCATTGCTGTTCTCGGTATGTTTGATCGGTATTGCAAATCCAAAATCATTGTTGGAGATCAGCTTACAGCTATCCGTCATGGCTACGTTAGGGATTCTGCTGTTTAAAGATCCGGTGCTAACACGCTTCAGTTATTTACTAAAAAAAATCCGCAAATTACCGGAAGAAGCAAGAACATTTCTTATCAATTTTCTTGATGAGATGTTGTTGATTTCATTGACAGCACAAATATTCACAGTTTGGATTTCGGCATCTGCTTTTCAGCAATGTTCGATGGTCTCTCTGTTCGCCAATTTCTTGATCACCCCGTTTCAGTCAATGATTATGCTCGGGGGTATCCTTTCTGTCGCTGTAAGTTACCTTTTCGAGCCGTTGGGAACGCTTGTTGCAGGATTGGTATGGGTTGCACCAGCATATACAATCCGCGTTGTCCAGCTCTGTGCTGGTTTGCCGGATGCGTCCCGATTTGTCAAACTCACTGAAAAATCTGCCTGGCTTATTATCGCCGTAATTCTTTTTCTCTGGATCTTCCGGAAAAATATCTTTCGATGGGAAAAAGAAAAATTGATTGAAAAAGGTTTGTTTTTATTGTTCCTCTTGTCAGTCATGATCTGGAAAAAGGCTTTGGATCAAAATGATCACCGGCTAAAGATTGTATATTCTGAGAATAGCGAATCACAGCAGATTCAAATTCAGACACCATTTCATCAGAAAATTCTGATTGCATCCAATATTTCCAACTACGCTGCTCAGAATCTGCTGGAAAGACGCATCTTTGATGTGGATACCGTACGAGCAGTTGTTTTCGATTTTTCAGAGGTCTGGATGAAAGACAACTTCTTGAAAAATATTCACGATATGCCCGAAATCATTTACCTGGATGGCGTGTCGGCCAATCAAAAGATGGATTTATTCCATTTTAATCTGCCAAAAATATCGCAGGGATTTGAAATGAAAACGGAAGATATGACCCTAAGTAATCCTATTGCCTACTTGCATCATCATGGATGGATGATAGGCTACAAAAAGATGCAGCTCTTCATCCCGATGGGCATTACAGTTCGTCAAATTCAAAAACAAAACAGAGAAGATATCATCGAGCAGACAACCATAATTTTATTGGGCAAGAATGATAATTATGATGATTGGAAGAATTTCATTCAAAGCTTTACCTGCAAAGAAGGCATTTGTAATGCTTTCCCTGTCATCGTTGAAGCGGTAAAAAACCAGGATATGGAAATTTACTCAAATGGAAATGATCTCTGGTTGTATGATGGGATAGCTTACTGAAAATCATATCCCCCAAAACAGGTAATCGATCAAGTTCAATGCTGGAATAAAATTGCCTTAAAAGAATCAGCAGTTCACAATATGAATATGCTCTTCAAATTGCTATAAAAGAATACCTCGAAATAACAAATCTTTGATAGAATCAAATCAATACAGCAGGAATTCGAAATCAGCGAAAGATTAAGACCTATTGTGTTGTTTTTTTCTGGAGCGTAAAATAAATAACAATAAATTTTCTCTCTTTTGAAAAAAATTTTTTCAAAATTTCGGATTACTGATCCAATTGATCGCATCACAGTATATTTCAGGAGGATGATTATGTTGCCTTTAGATGAAGTATTAGCTGTAATTCTTGGAGGAGGCAGGGGGACGCGTCTCTTCCCCCTGACTCAAATGAGAGCAAAGCCGGCAGTTCCGATTGCAGGGCAATATCGCCTGATCGATATTCCAATCAGCAATTGCATTAATTCCGGAATATATAAAATTGCTGTATTGACGCAATTTAACTCTGTCTCTTTGCATCGGCACATCTCCGGTACGTATCACTTCGATACATTTCATCCAGGATGGGTCCAAATCTGGGCTGCAGAACAAAGGGCTGATAATAATGATTGGTATCAGGGAACTGCGGACGCGGTTCGAAAACAGCTCAGTGAGATCATCACTGCCAGAACAGATTATGTCCTGATCCTTTCCGGAGATCATCTATATCGTTGCAATTATGCCGAGATGCTGCAGTTTCACATCGACCACAATGCAGATGTAACTGTAGCAACTCAGCCTGTTCACAAAAATGAAGCGAATCGGTACGGCATTCTAAAACGCAATCCAGAAGACAAGATTACGGATTTCAAAGAAAAGCCGAATGATCCGGAAATACTGAAAGATCTCAGAAGTTTAGAGGATGAAGAAAAGCCCTATTTAGGTTCTATGGGTATATACCTTTTTAACAAAGATCTTCTGGTGGGTCTGCTAAGTTCGTTGGACTATTCAGATTTTGGTAAACATTTAATACCATATACCATTGATCGCTACGATGTTTACGGATGGATTTTTAATGACTACTGGGAAGATATTGGAACCATTCGTGCATTTTATGAGACAAATCTTCAATTAACAGAAGATAAACCGAATTTTAATTTTTATGATCCGCGATATCCGATTTATACCTACAATACAACCATGCCAATCACGACTGTCGATAATACGGTTATCCAGAAAGCGCTTATTTCAAAAGGCTGTAAGATACGGGCAGCACGAATTGAGCATTCCATAGTTGGTCTTCGCAGTTCAATCGATAGCGGTACAGAAATTAAAGATACGATTATTATGGGTGTGGATGATGATGTTTTCGAAAAGAGTTCAACCGACAAGAAGTATTTTAATATTCCGCTTGGAATCGGAAAGAATTGTTTTATTGAGAAAGCAATTATCGATAAAAATGCAAGAATTGGAGACAATGTGATCATCCGCCCGTTCCCTGATGATGCGGAATTCGATGATCCGGATCCTATTAAAAAATATTATGTTCGAGATGGAATCGTAATCATCCCTAAAAATACTGTCATTAAAGCCGGTACTGTGATTGAACCTGCCAGTAAATAAGAACGATACACAAAATTTTCTCTAATCGGCAGAATTGTAACAAAATTCCAGACAATGCTTGTCTGGAATTTTGTTTAAAACAACGAAAGGTCTTTCAAAATCGGATGAAATGTTTTCCGATGGATTTCACACGGACCATATTCCTCAAGACGTGATTGATGCAGTTGCGTTCCGTATCCTTTGTGCTGATCGAACCCATAAACCGGATATCTCACCGCCGCTTCGGTTGTCATCCAGCGATCCCGAAATACTTTTGCGAGGATGGATGCAGACGCAATACTGAGTGAATGGACATCACCTTTCGGCATCGATTGCTGAGGTGTCATCTGACGGGGAAGCCAGACATAATCCAACAATAAATATTGCGGTTTTATGGATAAACCCTGGATCGCACGTTCCATCGCGAGGTGTGTTGCCGGAAGAATCCCCAATTGGTCAATCTCCTGATGATCTGCAGAACCGACTGCCCAGCTTAGCGCATGTTCCATGATAACTGCTGTCATATAATCTCGTTCCGATGCAGTCATTTGTTTGCTGTCACGTACGCCATCCATGATGTTCAGTAAATCCTGATCAACAGGAAGGATGACTGCGCCAGCCATCACCGGTCCCGCCCAGGCGCCGCGGCCAGCTTCATCAATCCCTGCAATATAAAAAAAGCCCTGTTCCCACAAGGCTTTCTCAAGATCTAAGGTTGGTTTCTCAATCATTTCTGAATCTGATAACGACCTTTATAGTAATTTTTCCGTATTTGTATTAATTCTTTAAACATCCGCCATGAATCTTTCACAACATTGATTTTGCTTTGCCCGTTATAGTACCACTGAACCGGAACTTCAATGATTTTAAAGCCATAATGCTGCGCAATAAATAAAACTTCCGCATCAAAAGCCCAGCCATCCAATAACTGAACGGAAAATAGTTTTTCAGCAGTATCCGCACGGAAACACTTAAATCCACATTGCGTATCCTGAATTTTATGAACTGCCATAATTCTGACAATCCAATTAAATACGCGTCCGGTAAAATGGCGAAATGGAGGTTCATTATATCGGATAGCACCTTTTCCCTCACGAGAACCGATAGCCACATCATAATTTGACAAAGCCGGAGGCAGAAAATGCAATATTTCATCGATCGGCATAGAAAAATCGACATCCGCGAAAAATCGATATTGTCCATGAGATTCTAACATTCCACGGCGAACTGCACGACCTTTCCCCGGTTTTTCCTCACGAAATACGCGCAGCCAATCGTATTTTTCTGCAAATTTCTTTGCCAACTCGTACGTCTTGTCTTTACTCCCATTTTCAATGATCAATACTTCGACAGGGAAGTTCTGGCGGGAAATAAATCCGGCTACTTTTTCCATACAGTCCGGAAGTCTTTCTTCTTCATTATATGCAGGGAGAATGATCGATAATAAAACGTCTGTGTTCAAGAAATAACCTGTTTTTTCGATAGTATATGTACAAATATTACCATAGAAACAATTCCGATACTGATCAGTGTTTCGAAATTTGGAAAAAATGAATATATTGTTGTGGTATTATTTTTGTTCCGCGCAAGAACAATAGGTTTTCTCGTTTGATCTGAATATCAGATCCATCGTTCGAAATGATGGAGCCGATTGTTTGAAAAAAAATAAGCACCAATAAAGCTTTTAATCATCTCCTGTCAGATTATGTTTTGTCCTGACTAAAGATCCTCAAGGATTCTTTTGATATAAAAACAGCTCCAAATTTTTCATGGAAAAATTCAGAACTGTCCAAAAAAGTCGGGGTGCGCGGACTCGAACCGCGGACCCCCGCGTCCCAAACGCGGTGCGCTACCAACTGCGCTACACCCCGAAAATGCAGTAAGAGTATACACTCAATTTGATAAATTCGTCAAGAAAAGTGATGATCTGTTCATCAATTCATCAGGAATTTTTGTTGTGAGTTAATTTTATACTTTGGACCAAAGATTTATAGGATGAATCATTCATGGATTAATCTGTCATTGTGAGGAGGCGGTAGCCCGACAAAGCAATCTATTTTTGCTTGCAGCAGGAGATTGCTTCGCCTCTACAGAGTAATAACAATGACAGGTTTCATCCATTACCTTTAACTAGTTTTCAAAGAATTTCATAAATACCATTATTAATAAGACGTGCGTTTTTAATATTTTTGCGACATTTTTTATTCGTATCTCCGAATTCCCAATTTCGGATTGCTGATCATTGAAATACTTCTAAATAATTGCAACCGGTTATAATCAAAACTAAATTTGAAATATGCAGTCTTCTCCAACCGTAATTTTCATTAAAATAATTGAGATATTCTAAGGTTTTTTTATTTACGAATCATTCCGCAATATTTAAAACAGGGTGAGGCAAAATTTTGTGATGATGTTTTTACACAAGATACATAGAATCATTACAAAGAATCTCTTTATTTGAAAAAATACTCGATATTTCAAATCACTGGCATGGAATGACCCAATTCGAAAAAGTTTAAAACAGAATATAATTGTAAAATTCTTTAATTTTTTTTATCTCATCGAAGATGAACAGATTCTAAAAAAAATAGAATACAGCTCTTATTCTCATCTTTCGACGAAGATTAATATGAAAACAGGACAAATTGAAATTATGAAAAAGCACATACAAATTGTTATTCCAATGGCAGGTTTCGGATCCCGCTTGAGGCCTTTAACCTGGAGTAAGCCCAAACCTTTGATCGACATTGCTGGAAAAACATCATTAGATTATCTGCTTTCTGAATTTTCAAGTCTTAATCAAGATTTTGAACAGGAATTCATTTTCATCATTGCTCCAAATGGCTGGCAAATTAAATCTTATATGGAATCCCATTATCCTGACGTGAAATGCCGATTTGTTGTTCAGGAAGAAATGAAAGGACAATCCCATGCGATCTATTTGGCGCGAGAGTTAATCCACGGTCCGATGCTGATGACTTTTTCAGACACAATTATTGAAGGAGACCTGTCTTTTCTCGCAAATGAAAAATCGGATGGCATCGCCTGGGTACAATGGAATCCCGAGCCACAGCGATTTGGTGTCGCCATCACTGACCCGAACAACCAGGTTGAACGGTTTATTGAAAAACCGGCCACAGATGAACACAAATTAGTAATTGTAGGTTTTTATTATTTCAGCGAAGGCAAAGACTTAATCGCAGCAATTGAAGAACAAATCAGTAAAAACATTTCCTTGAAAAATGAGTATTACATCGCTGATGCAATCAACGTCATGATTCAACACGGCGCAAAATTCCGAACAGAAGAAACAAAACTATGGTTGGACACAGGAGTTCCCGAGACTGTCCTATCATCCAATCAATATTTTTTGGATCACGGTAATGACAACTCATCCGTTGCTAGCCAAAGAAAAAGTGTAGCCATTATTCCGCCGGTGTTCATTGCAGAGGATGCAATTATTGAACACGCTTGCATTGGCCCGTATGTATCGATTGCAGGAGGATGTGAAATCCGAAATGCAGTAATCGAAAACACCATCATTGCTGAGAAATCGGTAATATCCAATATCGTGATGAAGGACAGCATGGTTGGAACTAAAGCACAAATTAACAATCATTCAAAACGTCTATTTATTGGAGACAATTCAATTACGGGAGACGATTAATTCAACCGATATTCGATGATCACCAGTGATTTCATTACTTCAGTATGCTTTTTTGCTGAAAAAACATGCCAGAGATCCGTTTAAAAGAGCCGATTGTCTTCAAGTCTGAGAGATTAATAGACCAGACAAGAAATTTCCAATCTGCACTCTGCCGGTATTTTCAACAAATCGTGATTTAGTTTTTATTCAAAAATCTAACAACAAAGTGAGGATTTGATCTATGTGGAATAAGTTTTCCGAACGGGCAAAAAACATCAAACCTTCTGCCATCAGAAAGTTTTTTGATGTTCCTGCAGATGTAATCTCCCTTGGGGTTGGTGAGCCTGATTTCGATGCTTCAGGACCGACAATCAATGCCGGAATCGATGCTCTGAAAACCGGGAAAACTCATTACACCTCATCATTCGGTGTTTTCGAATTAAGAGAGACTATCAGCCAGCACCTCTATAAGAAATATGGAGTTTATTATCATCCCGAAAAAGAAATTTTAATTACTGTCGGTGCTTCTGAAGGTCTCTATTTGGCAGTTGCCTCATTAATAAATCCCGGTGATGAGATGATCGTTATTACCCCTTGTTTTGTTTCTTACCAGGGAGCAATTATTTTAGCGTCCGGGAAACCGGTGGAAGTGGCATGCAAATTTGAAGATAATTTTGATGTGGATTTGAAAGCTGTAGAAGCAGCCATCACACCAAGAACCAAAGGAATTCTTTTAGGATTCCCCAGCAATCCAACAGGTAAAGTTGCGTCAAGAGAAACCATCGAGGCATTATGTGATCTCGCCTTAAAATATGACCTGGCAATTATTTCCGATGAAATTTATGATCAATTAGTCTATGGTGTCCAACACGTTTGTATTCCGGCAATTGAACGAATTTATGATCGGACAATCCTTCTTGGGGGTTTTTCAAAAGCATATGCGATGACAGGATTCCGAATCGGTTATGTTGCTGCACCTGCTGAAATTATCGAAGGTCCATTTAAAATGCATCAGTATCTCATCATGTCCGCTCCTTCCATTTCACAACATGCTGCAATCGCAGCCATGAGAGACACACAGGAAGACGTTGATCGAATGGTTGCTGAATATGATCGCAGAAGGAAGTTGGTTGTGAAAGGTATGAAGGAAATTGGTCTCGATATGGTTGAACCAAAAGGGGCTTTCTACGCATTTCCAAAAATTTCAAACACAGGATTAGATTGTGACACGTTTGCAACGAGACTGCTCAAAGAAGAAAAAGTAGCGCTGATTCCTGGCGCCGGTTTTGGACCCGGAGGCGAAGAATGCGTCAGAATATCTTATGCAACTTCATACGAAAAAATTGAACAGGCGCTGCAGCGAATTGACCGCTTTGTTAATCGACTCTGACGTTTATTCATCCAAGCGGAGGATTTTCGTAGATACTTCAAAAAAATTACTTTACAAACCTGTTTTCAGAATTAATTTCCAAAAAATAAAATAACAGACAGCGGTTCATCTTTAAACCGCTGTCTGTTTTTTCTTGATAAATTTTTGCAGAGTATTACAACGCACTCTGCCAACAGATTCGCATCAATAATAGCAGCAGGATATCATTCCTCAGTAATTCGAAATATTTGCTTACGATTCGAATCAATCGGGGATACTTTGCTATTGTGAAGTTCTTGCGTATTTTTCAAATAATAAAAATTTGTACTATAATTTGAACTTGGTGGTTAGATAAAATTGTCAGACATCTACAAAATATAACATCTATAACAGATGATTTATTCTTCTTTGTGTACAGCCTCATGACAAATCAGTTGCAATTCACCACTATTGAAAGTTATTTATCCGAATTGAATTGTTGACAGGCAATGAATTCTTTTAGAAAATTGTAGCGGTATTTCTGTCCTTATGTTGTTGATTAGCGGTCAATTCTTTCGAATACCGTTTTTCATTATAAAAAAAAGGGAGATAAATTAAAATGACTGAAGTAGTAAATCCGTTTGAAATGGCACAAAAACAATTTGACCATGTTGCTGATATGCTGGATCTGGATGAAGAAGTACGGGCATATCTGCGTTATCCAAAAAAAGAATTTCATGTTCGAATTCCTGTCAGGATGGATAATGGCGAATTGAAAATTTTTGACGGTTTTCGTGTACAACATAATGATGCACTTGGTCCGAATAAAGGCGGATTGCGTTTTAATCAACATGAAACATTTGACACCGTCCGTGCTCTTTCAATGTGGATGACTTGGAAATGCGCTGTTGCGAATATCCCTCTGGGTGGCGGTAAAGGTGGTGTAGTAGTTGATCCGACAACACTGAGCGTTCATGAAAAAGAACGTTTAATACGCAATTATTGCCGGCTTCTTTGGAAAGATTTCGGACCGCGTACGGATATTCCCGCACCAGATATGGGAACCAATGCGCAAATGATGTGCTGGTTTATGGATGAATATTCACAACTCTCCGGGCAATATACACCGGGCGTTGTCACTGGTAAACCGGTAGGAGCCGGTGGCTCATTAGGCCGGAATCAGGCAACAGGATTTGGTGTCGTGGTATGCATCCGCGAAGCGATGAAAAAATTAAATTTGGCTTCTAAAGGAATGACTGCTTCCATTCAGGGATTCGGCAATGTTGCTCAATTTACAGCCATTAATTTTATTGAAAAACTGCAAGGTATTGTCAAATGCGTTTCCTGCTGGGATCGTATCGACAAAACCAGTTATACATTTTACAAAGCCGATGGTATTGATCCGCATTTCCTGATGGAAATTACAGACCAATATGGTATGATCGACAAGAAACAAGCAAGCGAAAAAGGATATGAAGTCCTATCAGGTGATGCATGGCTCAGCATGGATGTTGATGTACTGGTTCCTGCAGCTTTAGAAGGACAGATCACAAAAGACAATGTCGATAAGATCAGCAGCCAGGTAAAAATTATTGCTGAAGCAGCAAATGGTCCGACTACAACGGATGCCGATGAAATCATCAAACAAAAAGGGTATTTTATTATTCCTGATTTCCTCTGCAACGCCGGCGGCGTCACTTGTTCCTATTTCGAGAGCGTTCAAAATGATGCGAATTTCTACTGGTCAGAAGAAGAAGTCAACGGTAAGTTAGATGAAAAGATGTCCGTTGCTTTCAATTCTGTCTATGAAATGGCAAAAGAACGTAAAGTTTACATGCGGGATGCTGCTTATATGGTCTCAATCCAACGAGTCGTGACAGCCATGAAGCTGCGCGGCTGGGTATAGGTTCCGTTACTGAATTTCAATTGTTTTTCCAACAACAATCCCGCTTCAAAAAGCGGGATTGTTTGATTAAGTATTATTTACATTGCAGTAAGATTTGGCCTTATTCTTTGATATCTATCGTCATGTCGCCAGGTTTTTCCGGTTCCAACGGGATTAATAATGCACAAGCAACATAAACAATTAGAATCGGAATAAAAGCAGACGCAACACTCAGGATAATGACACCAATTCGAATCAGGTTGGCATCAATTTCAAAAAAATCTCCTAAACCGCCGCAAACACCTGCAACGACTCGATTTTTTACACTACGATATAGTTTCTTTTTCATATTTACTCCTCTGTATCCTACATAAGTATACGGAAAAGCGATTATTTCGTTTCATGTCTTTTTCATTTTACCTGATTACAATGCAAATCTTAAACCGGCTCCAGGATATTCTCAATCGCTCCATTGTGCAAATGCAGGATCATTCTGTCAATCATCGAACAATCGTTTTTCTATCCAGCAATTTGAAATTTGGATTGACTTTTTGAATAAAGAAAGAAAATTTATTGTTCTTATAGTTTTACTCGAAGTGAAAAACTATAAGAACAATAAAAATAATATTTTTCATATTTCGATTTGCAGTTTTCAATCAGAGCTCATCCGATCGTATCATCATTGCGGATTATCCGCATAGATATTATTCCATTGTGAAACTGCGCAGGAATCTTCTGAAGATGATAGCGTTTCAAGATTCCATAAAAGACTTCTTGAACCAGATTCATTGCGTATCCCGCAGATATTAACATCCGATACGGCAATAGAAAAATCAAAATACAGCGGAATTACCGGAAGATCAGCGGCATAAACTTTCTGAACAGCCCATTGATCATCGTTTTTTCCCGGCGAGAAAAGATTACTCATTCTTGCTGCTCCGCATAGACGATCGTATTCACTCGATTGATAACCGCCCACGTTGGTACCAATCCAAAAATTCTCATCAGTCGGAATTTGGTTGCTCAAATAAATCGAACAAGGGAATTGGTCTGCTCCAGACCAACCAAACATCGCAATATCAAATTTTCTTCCGAAAAGAGGTCCATCCGGTCCCTGAGCATAAAACTGATCCAAAGTATTCGTATTCGATGACACACCAATTCCGCAAGTCTGTAATGATTCTGAAATATTTTCCGCAATTTGAAGGCGGAGTGTTGAATTGGAAGTCTCGAATCGCAAAATCATTTCTGTTCCATCCGGAATCCCTTCAATTCCCTGCGCGATTCTCGGTGTTTCTGGATTTTGATCATGGTCGACCCATCCTGCAGCTGTCAGTAAACTGTCAGCTCCTTCCCGATCATAGGATAATGCCGAAGCATCCGGAACATACAGCGCATGTCCCCCCGGATAAAAACCGTATGGAACTTCAGTTTGACCATAGAAAACCTTCCGAATCAATTGGTTGCGGTCAATGCATTTGGCTATCGCTGTGCGGACATTTATGTCAGAGAAGAAACGGATCTGATCCGCTGCAGCAGGTTGTAAATTAAAGGTGATTTGTTCCCATGAGGATTGAGGTGCGACATAAACTGCCATCTTTCCATCACGAACATCTTCCAAAATTGGTTCCAGATCCTTACGAAGCTCAACGGTTGTGTCGATTATGTCACAACTGTCGCTTTCCAAAGCCGCAAGATTATTATCTCCGGCTGATCCTAAGAATCGAAAGACGATTTGATCAAAAAATGGCTCTGTTTCAGAAAAATTATTGTAGTATTCATTTCGAATCGCAGTAATCCTATCGCCGGGAATCCATTTATGAATTTTATAAGCTCCCCAACCGATCGGAGATGTATTGACCTCAGGGTCTTTTAAAATGTCGGCAACTGCCTTTCCAGACAACAAATGTTCTGGCAGCGGAATCCAAAAAACGTCAGAACTCTTTTGCGGGATAAACCCCGGTACACCTTTCCATTCGATCCGAAGGTCGTCCAAAGCAGTATAAGATTCAGTTAATTTTTGAAACTTTTTAGATGTTTTCACATTCTTGTCAGCATCCACTTTCCAGGAAAAAACAGAATCATTACTGGTTAGTGATTCGCCATCTGACCACTTGATCCCGGCTTTGATTGTAAAAATGATTGTCGTCTGGATCATGGTAACTGGAGTTGCTCCATCCCATGTGAAAACACATTGATCGGCTCCGCAAAGTCCAATGCCTTCAGCAGGAATCATCTCAACTCCTTTTTTCAGAGAGTCCAATTCACCCCTTGCATTGGTGATCAGAGATCCTTCAGAAACTGATACTGCTTCTTTTTCAATTTGGATATCTTCAAAAATTCTCGGGTAACTCTCTCCATTCATCACATCAAAAGGTCCATCATAGATGCTTTCAAGCACTGACCACATGGATCTGGATGAAGAATTGTAGAAAAACAGGCTTTCGGGTTCTTTTCCCAGGCAAACGTTCAGAACTTTTGAAGGATCAACCGTATGAACCTGACTCGGTTCCGGTTCTGGCGTTTTTCCAGTGGTTTCGTTCGTTCCACTATGAGCAGCTTCCATCGTCTTCATCGCCATTTCCGTTAATATTGTTTCAATACTGGTTGAACTTTTCGGATTCTCTGTGCCTGTACTCGATAAAGGTATATTGCAAGCCGAAATTACACAGATAAAAAAACACAGCCACAGGATTTTTCGAATCGATATTTTCCCCATATTACTCCTTAGACAATCTTTTTTGATTATACCTTTTTATCAGGAATCACTTTTATAACAGCAGTTCGAAATACAGGAAGAATTACTGGTTATTCTGTAGTTTTTACGCAGAGCGTAAATATTAAAGAATAACAAATTTCCTTTCTTTTCCAAAGAGTTTTTCAAAATTCGTATTATCGTTGTTGATGTATAAGGGAAAAAATCAAATTATTTTACAGGTAATCACAAAATGAATACTGCTGATTAATCACCTCGTTCATTCATTTTTTTCTGAATGATTCTTAAATAATAAGAAATCAGGACTGATTTTTCGATTTTTCAGATAAAGTGAAGAAGTATATAGAAAAGGATACCGGCAGCCAACGTTCCAGCCATCCAATACCTGCCAAGACGTAAATCCCTTTTCAGACGTTTTTCAAGAAATCGCGGGACAAAAAGAACCACGACCAGCATAATCGTCAATCGCAATCCATCATCAAGCCAGGACTCAGGAATTCCGAATAAAATTAATGCAATTAAAGCTCCCATAAAAAAACCGCCAATCCGGTTATAACGCTTCCACTTGATCTCCTGATGATGCATCGAGATTTCATCCAATTGGTGTGTTACTTTTTTTTCTTTATGTGGGAAATTTGCATCAAATTCAGCCAATGCAGGTTGATCGACATTAAAAACCGGATTCAAGGTGAGTCTTCCGCTGATTTTTTCCAGTTTATCTGGGAAAAATCCCTTGATCAATAAAGGATGGGAATTCTTGTAATCGATTGCTCTAATTCGATATTGATTGGAATTTACAAATCCGAAACGACTGAAAAATTCTAAATCTCCAAACGTAGCAACAACGCTGAATCCCAGCTCCTCTGCCAACTTCAGCGTATGATCAATCAGTTTTTCTTCAATCCCATGATTTCGCCATTCTGGTAATACACCCATTGGTCCGAGAAAGATGATTTCAAATTTTTCAGAATTGTAATTGATCACTTCTCCCTTGCTATATACAATACTTCCGACAATTTGGTCCCCTATTTCTGCAACCCAGGAAAGGTCTGGAATAAAAGATGCTGTCAGTCGCAGTTGATGCAAAATGAAATGTTCCTCGCAACCAGGCTGGTCATGATTCCAAAATGATTCGCGGATAACATTTTCTGTAACGTTATGATCTTTTTCACTTTCTAATCTGAGTTTAATCTCCATGAAATATTATTCCTGTCATATTGTTAGTAATTGTCGAACATCATATCATTATGCAGAAACAATGTAAAGTTGCAGCAATTCGAAATCTGGATTTATCTTTTTGAATCAATCAAGAAAATTTGTTGTACGTATGGTTTCGCGCGAAGCTATTAGTACAACAATGATTTCTTTTCATAAATCAAATTACTGGTAAAGCTGATGATCTATGGATAATTATTCGAAAAGTTAAGAAGATAATAGAAAAAAAGAGAGAAAGTTTGTAATTGTGTTGTTTTTACATGGAGTGTAAAAACAACACAATTACAAATCATCTTTCCAGCGTTTCCAAGTCTGGTTGCTATGTGCAAACCTTGACATTCATTCAATAAATATGTAAACTAAACTGGTTTTATTAAAGGTTTATAGGGAAAATGACAGTAAAAAATATACAGACCGTCAGTGACGTTGCTCTGAGAGAAAAAGGGGAATCCCGATTCTCTGATCTTTTACTGTTCAATACTTTACAATCCAATAGTCTCCCCACCGTTCAAATTATCAGAATTCGTTTAAAACAATAATTACCTTTCTGAACCGGCAAACTGCGGTTTGCGATGTGATATATATTTAATTTTCACCTGGTCAGAGGGTCTATTTGTATTTTGAATTTATTGGTTCATTTTTCAGGAATAAATAAAAAAAAGGAGATTCTATGAAGAAATTGATGACGGGCAATGAAGCGCTTGCACGCGGGGCTTATGAAGCCGGTGTGAAAGCAGCAACCGGATATCCGGGTACACCCAGTTCGGAAATACTGG
>Ga0116193_1000125_pt1 | contig 74023 bp, 65 predicted proteins | sample AD_UKC115_MetaG_FD_89892 | JGI IMG/M metagenome (GOLD analysis project Ga0116193, IMG submission 89892) | Active sludge microbial communities of municipal wastewater-treating anaerobic digesters from Hong Kong - AD_UKC115_MetaG | ecosystem: Engineered > Bioreactor > Anaerobic > Digestate...
CCAGCGGGGCAACGGCAGAATAGTTTTTTCTCGGTGAGAAGTTGTTGGTGAATTTCCAGCCCTGATTTGAAACCAATTTCGGCATAATCATCAGGTGTCATCTCATCAAATGGTTTAAAAACAAAATCCGACATAGGCAATCCCTAAATAAATTATTATGTTGTATTTGCAAATTACTTATATTTTTTTGTAATTCAAACGTTTTTGTATATTCAAATTGAAACTAAATATATGAAAATTAACAAGTTTTTAATAAAAAAAGTATTAAAATTAAAGATTTTTTCGTAGTTTTGCTTTTCTATTTTGAATTGGATGAATTATTTATTAACAATTTTTGGTTATAGAAATGTTTGATATTGCAAAATTGCGAAATATTGGGATTGCCGCTCATATTGATTCGGGCAAAACAACATTAAGCGAGCGTATTCTTTATTATACAGGAAAAATCCACCAGGTCGTCGAAGTAAGAAGCAAAACTGGTGCTGGTCCGACAATGGATTCGATGGATTTGGAAAGAGAGAAAGGTATTACAATACAATCAGCAGCTACTTATTGCGAATGGAAAGGCTATCAAATTAATCTTATTGATACACCTGGGCACATTGATTTCACTGTCGAAGTCGAAAGGGCTTTGCGTGTGCTTGATGGTGCCATACTTGTTCTGTGTGGAGTTGCTGGGATGCAAAGCCAATCCATCACTGTTGATAGACAAATGAGGCGCTATGCAGTACCAAGAATTGCTTTCATAAATAAAGTTGACCGTGCAGGAGCAAATCCTGATAAAGTGATAGCTCAGCTGGAAGAGAAATTGCACTTGAAGCCAGTTCTTTTGACTATGCCCATCGGAATTGAAGATTCATTCGAAGGAGTAATTGACTTAATTAAAATGAAAGCCGTTTATTATCTTGGTAGTAATGGTGAAATAGTTGAAGAAAGAGAAATTCCTGAACATTTATTAGAAGAAGCACAACGCAGACGCACTATTATGATTGAACGCATTGCTGATTTTAATGACAATATTGCAGAAAAATATTTAGCTGAAGAGGAAATTTCGGAAGATGAAATTCGTTCTGCTATTCGTCAGGCAACACTATCGCTGCACCTCACACCAGTTTTTGTTGGAACTGCAAAACAGAACAAAGGTGTCCAAACACTATTAGATGGCGTATGTCATTACTTACCTGCACCGACTGATGTAAAGAATTTCGCATTAGATTTAGATAGAAATGAGGAAAAAGTTGAACTAATTGCTGACCCGAAAGCACCAACTGTTGCACTTGCATTTAAGTTGGAAGATGGTCGTTACGGTCAATTAACTTATATGCGTATATACCAAGGAAAAATCGCCAAAGGGGATAACTTAATCAATACATCAAACACGAAGAAGCTCAAAGTGCCAAGACTTGTTAGAATGCACGCGAGCGAAATGCACGATATTGAAGAAGCAAAGGCTGGTGATATTATTGCTATGTTTGGTGTGGATTGCTCATCGGGCGATACTTTTACTGATGGGAATGTGAATTTTGCAATGACATCAATGCACATTCCAACCCTTGTTGTCGAGTTGTCTGTTGCACCGAAAGAAAAATCAATGCAAGCAAATTTCTCAAAAGCAATGAACAGATTTCAGAAAGAGGACCCGACATTTCAGGTATATCGCGACGAGGATACCGGAGAAACTGTTATCAAAGGAATGGGTGAACTTCACCTTGAAATATACATCGAAAGAATAAGACGCGAGTATAATTGCGAAGTTGTTGTAGGAAAACCGAAAGTTGCTTATCGCGAAGCAATTACGCACCGCGCTGAATTCAATTACACTCATAAAAAGCAAACTGGTGGTGCGGGACAATTTGCTCGTGTTGCAGGATATATTGAACCAATTGAAGCAGAAGCTAATAAAGAGTTTGAATTTCTCAATAAAATTGTTGGTGGTGTTATTGCCAAAGAATATATTCCAGCTTGCGAAAAAGGTTTTGCTGAACAATTAACAGAAGGCTATTTAATTGAGAAGCCTATCGTTGGAGTACGTGTTGAATTGAATGATGGACAAATGCACCCGGTGGATTCATCTGAGATGGCGTTCAAAACTGCTGCAAAAATGGCTATCAGAGAAGCAGTTGCAAAAGCAAATCCTATTATCTTAGAACCGATAATGAAATTGGAAACTTCTGCACCCGAAGAGTTCCAGGGAACAATCATCGGACAAATTAACCAAAGAAGAGGAATAATTATCAATACAACAATTGAAAATAATTATGCGATAGTCGAAGCAGAAGTTCCTTTGCGTGATATGTTCGGATATTCAAATGATTTGCGTGGTGCGACACAAGGAAAAGGCGAATTCACTATGGAATTTTTGAAATATGCACCTGTGCCAAAATCAGTTCAGGACGAAATAATCAAAGAATATCAGGAACTGAAGAAAAAATAAATTATTCTATCAAAGGGCAGCGAAATCGCTGCCCTTACTTTATCTATTGGCAACATAATTAACTGATAGCACAATTTGCCTTGTTTTTCCTAAATTCCCGGGGACTTCCGTGTAATAATAATCAAGCAAGTTATAGGAAGAAAGTGCAATACTAAAATCAGAGAATTTATATTTCAAACTGGCATCTACTAAATGAACCGGGACGCGAGCATCAAAATTCTTGATTTGAAAGCGAAGTTCATCATCAACTCGTTCAGTTTTGCTTTTGTATCGGTAGTCAGCGTTAAGTTCAAAATTATCAAAGAGAAAGATAAATCTGATAATTGAGGAAAAAACTGAACGGTATTTCAATTTTTTGTTGTTATCCAAATCGATAGGGTTCATAACGTTAAATGCAAGTTCTGTTCCGAAATAATTTGTAATCATTGATTTTGCATCAAAATCAATACCTGTAACTCTCGCCCTTGTAGTATTTACAAATTGAATTTTTGGAGAAGAATTGGTAATAAATTTTGGTTCAATTAAATTGTATAGTTCGTTGTTATAAATTGAACAATCGAGAATTATTGGAACGGAGTTAATAATTAGAGGCAAATTATAACCAACCTCCATAGAAATGCTTTTTTCATTTTTCAGTTTCGTATTCGGAACGACCTCGAACCCCTGGAAAGCGACTGAGGCAAATCTTTCAGCAATTGAAGCGGGACGGAAGCCTTTGCCGATAGAAGCACGAACAGTAGAATTAAAAGCAGTTCGATATGCTAATCCTGCTTTGGGCGAGAATTCAACCTTTGCTTTTGAGAAATCTTTGTGAATTGAATCAGTCTGTTCTGCATCGAACCTGCCACCATAAGTAATCACCAAATCACCGAATCTATTTTCTGCTTGAGAGTATGCAGATATGTATTTCTGGTTCTGATTTCCATAAATTTTTGCTTTTACATTATTATTAATAAAATTAAGACCATAAGTCAAATTTATTAATTCATTAATTTTAGAGTTGAACTGAATTTCGGAATTTATGCTCTGAGCAGTCGACTGTCTGTATTCACTTCCAGTAAGTTCGTTTCTAAGTTCAGTTTGATAAAAACCATTTTTAAAAGTGAAAAAATGATTGGATGAAATGATTGAACGGAATTCGGCAGCAAAAAAGTATTTGTTTGATGAGATTTGATTATCAAGATTAGTTGAAGTTGGCGGTCGAGTGGCACTATCGAGACTATTCCAATAAACCCAATCATCGCGATATGAACGAGAGAATTGACCTGAGAGATTAAGAATAGTAAAATCATTAAAATTGTAGTTGGTTTTTAAATAAAACATTGAGTGTTCTTCTTGATTATATAGACGGTACCCTTCATCTTTTGAGTAAGAAGCAGAAGAACTAACACCAAACTTCCCAAAACGTTGAGAATAGGCGAAATTTACTTGCCGCAATTGTTGCAAATCATCGCTAATATGCCAGCTTTTATATTTGGGTTTTGTATAAACTCCCAAATTAGAAGTAGCTGAAAGATACATTTTTTCTTTCGGTTCGCGTGTAATCAGATTAATTACTCCTCCCAAAGCAGAAGCGCCATAAAGAGCCGAACCAGCTCCTTTTATCACTTCGATTTGTTCAATAAGTGGGAAAGGAATAGCATCGCTTTTAATATCACCATTGTCGGCACTTAAAACAGGTATGCCATCAATGAGTAATATTGCTCTTGACCCGATACCAAAAGCAAAACCAGAAGACCCACGAATGCTAATGTTATCGTTATTTACTTCAATGGCGGGAATATACTTTAAAGCTTTGTCGATTGTTACAATAGATTTGTCATTAAAAATGTTACCTTTAATAATGCTTAATGAAATAGGTACTTCCTGAACTGTTTGAACTTTTTTGTTAGCGGTAATTACAACTTCACCTGCGACTAATATTTTCGGACGAAGTCCGATTTCCAGCGTTGTATCTCTGTTTTCTCGAATTAATACATCAATTTTTTGAGTTTCGTATCCGACAGCGCTAATGAGAAGATTATACTTACCAATAGGAATAGATTTTAACTCGAATTTACCTTCACGATTAGTAAAACTACCGATTGATGTTCCTTCAATTCGCACAGTTGAACTAACCACAGGCAGATTAGTTTCTACATCAACAACTGTTCCACGAAGGCCACCCTTAGGCTTTGCAATTAACAAACTTGATGAAATTATCAATAGAACAGTAAATTTATATAAAAGTTTCATAATCATCCTTTAAAATGGTTGTGGCAACTTTCTATTGAAATCAACTACAAAATCTATGTTTATTGTCGCTGGCTTCGAAAGAACAATCTTTTCAGGGACATAATTAACAGTATCATTCGAATAAATACCGACAACATCCCATTCGAATAAAGTGCCATATTGTCGAGCAACTACTAAATATGCAATAGTAGAAGGGAATTTGTCAATTTCAATGAAATAGTTGCATTCTTGGTTCTTGATTGGCAGCAAACTTTCAGTAAAGATGGCATTACCTGTGAGCACTTCCGAAACAATATCTCTGCGCGGATAATTATTGAAAGCAACAACTCGCAAATCTTTAATCAGAGAATCTGGTGGAAGAGCCCCAACAAAGGTGATTTTACCTTTAATAATTGCTTTCTCAATTGGGGCAAGCCCTTCCTGACAGGAAACTAAAAGAAATATAAGTAAAATCAGGTTTATTAATTTTTTCATAATTATTCTCAATTAATAAATTATGTTTAACGAAATAATAAAATAATGATTTTTTTACAAATTGAGTATATTTGAAATTATTTTTATACACAAATGAGATTATGACAATAATAAAGGCTTATTTGACACAAACATTGAGATTTCTTAAAATTATCTACTTAATTGATAAAATAAGATTTTACTTTCATAAAATCAAGTATTACAAGAAAAACAATAAATTCAAGAAAAAAAATCCCGATTTTGTTCTGCCACCAGATTATTTACTATATGAAGCATTCAGATTAGATTACGAAAAATATTACGAAAGCGGATTGGCGACAGCAAAGTGGCTGAAATCAATATTTGAGAAGTATGTCGAATTGCAGAATGTTAGAATCTTAGATTGGGGTTGCGGTCCTGCTCGAATTGTAAGGCATTTTCCAAATGTGCTTGGTAATAACATTTTTTTCGCAACTGATTATAATAGCGAGACAATTAAATGGTGCCGTGAAAATATAAAAGCAGTAGAATTCAACCACAACTCTCTTGAAGCAATACTGCCCTACGAAGACAATTATTTTGACATTATCTATGGGCTTTCAATTTTCACTCATCTTTCTGAAAGCAAGCATTACGAATGGGCAAGAGAATTATTGAGAATTCTTAAAAGACAAGGGATATTTGTTTTTTCTACACAAGGGAAAATTTACTTACCGAAGTTGACATCTAAGGAACAGAAGCAATTCAGAGATGGTAAATTAGTTGTCAGAAGCTCAGAATATGAAGGTCATCGAGTATTTTCTTCATTTCAGTCGCCCGAATTCATTCGAAAGCTATTTGCAAATGAAGAAATAATTGAACATATCGAGCCACCAGCTACAAAAGAAAACCCATATCCGCAAGACTTATGGATTGTCAGAAAAATTTCCGGAAGCCAATAAATCTCTAATTGGTTTAATGTGTTTGATAATTATTAATATTCCAATAGAAGTGATGAGCAACTTAAATGAAGAAAAGTTCATTAATAGAGGCATATTTGTGATTTTATAGAAATATAAAGGAATAAAATATGCTATCGCAACTGAAAAGAGAGTTGCAATGATGTTATTTATATGAACGTTATCTGAAATCTTCTTTTTGGAAAAATAAAATAGCAGCAACCAGAGCAGAACCCACACGGGATTAATAAGCAGCATTCCACCCGCTGCTGTTGCAAGCCCTCGCCCACCTCGAAATTTAATAAAAACACTGAAATTGTGTCCTAAAACAGCAGCAAAAAGAGCTACTGAATAAAGTAAATCATTAGAGAAAAAATAAAAAACAAGCAAGACTGAAATAATACCTTTGAGCAAATCAGCTAAACCACAAACAATGCCAATGTATCTGTTTTGAGTTATTTCGTAGCTATTCATTGCACCGACATTGCCGGAACCTTCCTGAAATAGGATTTTGCCCGTAGATAACTTGACTATCAAGTAACTTGCCGGAATAGCACCGATTAAATAACCAATAAAGATACAAATTAGAAAGTTCATAAATTCTTTAATGTAATTGTTGCGTAAAATAATAAAATCAAATGTAAATTTAAACTTTAAAAAGTAGCACAAAAAAATTAACTTTGTGAATAAATTATGGGGAAAATATATGAAGTCATTATATAAACATAATTTCACTGATTTAAGCGAGGAAATCTTTGATATTATTTTGGAGAAAGAGAATTTTTACGTTGAGCGAATTATCAGTTTTGGTCAGCGAACGCCTGACGGTGTGTGGCTTCGTCAAGAAAGAGCAGAACTTGTCTTTCTGCTGAAAGGGTGGGCAAAACTGAAATTTAAAGACAAAGGCGAGGATTGTTTGATGCAGCCTGGTGATTATGTTCTGATTAAATCAAACGAAGAACACAGAGTAAGCGAGACTGCCCCAAACGAGGAAACAATATGGCTTGCTATTCATTTTAAGGAATAGCATTGATTGAACGTCTGCTAATATTATCTTTTTTAGTGTATCCATTTGATGGATTTATGTTGTTTTCCGTCTCGGGCTACGGCGTCAAAATTATCGATGTTGTATTACTGCTATTATACATCTTTTTTGCTCTTGAACTAATTTCAAGCAAGCAAAAAATAGCAATCAATAATAACATTGTTTTGCATTTTATCATATTACTGTTTGTAAGTTCAATTTTATCGGGATTATATCCGCTATTTTCTGGGAATTCAGAAGCCATTTTTCAATATTTCAAAACGTTAGTGCACTTTATTTTTGTGTATTTTGTGGTTTTTGTGTTTTATTCACACAATTTTTCGGATAATTTTTGGGACAAACTAATACGAACACTATTAATATATTCAATCTTTATCAATATATTCGGAATTTACCAACTATTCGCAAGATTATACAATTTACCGCTTGCCTGGCTACCAATAAACAATGTATCAATGGTTTACAGAGGTATGTTCGAAATGTCGGACATTACACAAATTAGCATTCAATTTATGAATTTGTATCGTGCTACATCTATATTTACAGAACCATCTTACTATGCGATTTTTTTGTCCTCAATATTGATTTTTCAAATTGTGCCATATATAAGAAAGCAAGAACCATTTATTAAAAACAGGTTTATGAATATTCTAATACTCGTATTAACCATTATTGCACTTCTGGCAACATTTTCGATAACAGCAATTCTTTGTGTGAAGGCATTTTTTCTTGGATTAATGATATTTGAGTATAGAAATTTCGCTAAAAAATTTCTTGTAATAATGATTACTTCTTCGGTAATACTCATTATAACAGATTTAATCATAGAATATTATACTGAAACAAGTCCAATAGAACTTTTTTACACCCGAATTGAAGGAATATTCAAAACTATTGAAGGCAGCGACCGACAAATTACAGGCGAATCATTTAAATACAGAACAGAAATAATAAAAACGGGATTTGAAATATGGCAAAAATCTCCAATAACAGGCTGTGGTCTTGGGAATTTCTATCTAAATCAAAATAAAAACATTAATTTCGCACACGATATTTTTGGAAATTCTCTTTCGGAAATGGGACTAATTGGAGCAATTGCGATTTTAGGAATTTTTACAAGTATTTTTTATTTCTTAATTAAGTATTATAAAAATCAAGATTTAGAATTAACGCTTTCACAATCAAGATTATTAGGAGTTACCTTATTTTTAATGATACAAACCGTAACAGTAAACTTCTTTTCAAGCAGTTTCTTGATTTATGCAAATTTGTGGCTATATGTTGGAATTGCATTGTATATAATCAATAAGATAAGTAGCAAATTGTTTTCTAACAATATTTATTTGTGTTTTTACTCTGATAGAATAAATAAGTTCACCAAATTTTTAAAGTAATGTGGAAGTGCAATGAAATACTTGATAATTTTTTTATTAATCGGAATAATTGGCGGTTACCTGGTTTACAGAAAAATCACAAGCGTTTTGTCTAAAATTAATAGATACTTCAATGAAAGTCAAAATATAAGCAATGTTAGCAATCAAACAGAAGTAAATACAAAAGAGGAAGTTATTTACAAAGATGAAAAGGTTGAGGTATTAGTTGGTGAAGCAAAAAGGAAAAAGTGAAAATGGAAATATCGTTAGATAAATCACCCGTTATTGCAGCAATTGATGTAGGAACAAACTCTTTTCATTTAATTGTAGCATCAGTAGATAGAAAAGGCATATTAAATGTCATCACACGAGAGAAGGAAATGGTTCGGCTCGGTTCGAGCGGAACTGATATGAAATATCTGGAAGAGGCGGCAATAGAACGTGGCATAGCAACGCTAAAGGCTTTTTCTGAACTTGCTCGTTCAGAAAAAGCAATAATAAGAGCAGTTGCTACAAGTGCTGTGCGTGAAGCATTGAATAAGAATGTTTTTCAGGATAGAGCGCTAAGCGAAGTAGGAGTTGAAATTGAGGTTGTATCAGGGGTGGAAGAAGGTCGATTGATTTATTTAGGAGCGTTGCACGCACTACCAATATATAATAAACAGACGTTAGTTATCGATATTGGGGGAGGCTCAACTGAGACAATAATTGGTAAAGTAGGGAATTTAATTCACGTAAATAGCGAAAAGTTAGGTGCCATTAGATTAACAAAACGTTTTTTCGAAAATGGCAAATCCAGTAAAGAAGCAGTTAAGTTATGCAGGGAATACATTCGAGGAGAATGGGCTCCTGAAATAAGAAAAATCGGTGAAATTGGTTTTCAGTTGGTTGTAGGCTGTTCAGGGACAATTCAAACTCTTTCAAGAATGGTTCTTGCAATGAAAGGGCAACAAATACCAGATGTATTGAACGGAATAACAATTCAAGCACGAGACCTGCTGGAAGTTATAAACACAATTTCAAAAACAACGTCTGTAAAAGAGAGGCAGTCTCTACCTGGTATTGACGAAGCACGTGCTGATATTATTCTTGCGGGTGCGTTAATTTTTGAACATTTCATAAAAGAGCTCAATATTGATAAAATTTTGATTTCTCCGTATGCACTTCGTGAAGGTATTGTTTTCGATACAGTCCAAAAAATTAAAGAATTGAACGAATATAAGCATCTAACTCATTTGAGATACCAAACTGTATTGAATTTATGCCACAAGTTTCAGGTTGATTTGAAGCATTCGGAACACGTAAGAGACATTTCACTTAAAATATTCGATGCAATTTCAATTTTTCACAAATTAGGTTCTTATGAAAGAGAAATATTGGAAGCGGCTTCTTTACTTCACGACGTAGGATATATTATATCGCACGACCAGCATCATAAGCATAGTTATTATATTATTACTCATAGCGATATGCCTGGATTTACTAACGATGAAGCGGAAATAATTGGAATAATTGCTCGCTACCATAGAAAAAGCCATCCCAAAAAAAAGCACCCTGAATTCACAAGTCTTCCATTCAAAAAGCAGGAAATGGTAAAAGTATTGGCGGGGATATTACGACTTAGCGAAGGAATTGACCGTCGTCGCAAACAGTATGTTCAGGACGTAAATATTAATCTTAAAGGTAGAACCGTTGCCATCAAACTAATCCCTGCTAGCGAAGAATCGTATGATATTGAAATCTGGGGCGCAAATCGAAGAGTAGGTTTGCTTGAAGAAGCATTAGGAATTAATATTATTATTGAATGATAAAAATACGAATTTGAAAATATCTTTTTGAAGTTTATTTTTTTAATTTTATTTTGCTTGACGTATCGATGTAAATTTTATAGGTTTTATTTATATGCCCGCAACTGTTTATCAGAGGCTTTGCTTAAAAAAGGAATCGTTCAGTAGAAAAGATTTGCGGCGAATTGCAAATTGGATTAATTCCATTTATACAAAGAAATTCACAGAAGAACTCCCGAAAATAGAGCAGCAGGAAGGCGATAGAGTTTTTATGGTCTATCTTTATCCCGATGAAATGATACCTATTATGGATAATATTATTGATAAATTTTACAGACAAAAGGAATTTGTAGCAAAAAAACACTCAAATTATCTAAAATCTCTTAAAAATAAAGATGAGAAAAAAGTTGAAAAAAAGAAAAGTTACAATAAAAAAATAAATGATAAGCAAATTAACAAAAATATTAATAAAAAAGATAATGATTATAAGAAAAATAAGATTGAACCAGCAAAATCGCACAAAATTGAAATTCCAACTGTAACTACTTTGAGAAAACGTAAAACATCGCCTCAGATAATCGATACAAAAGGACAAAACTAAAACTTTCCGTCAAAAATAATACCTTTGGAAACTTGAATATCTTGAAGCTTGCCATTTCGATTAAATACAACGTGCTTTTCTATTTGATTTGAATTTTCGGGGAACATTTGCTTGAAAAAGTTTCGTTCTGATTTTGTGATAATTTCCTGGGAATTATTCGAATTTGCCATCTGATTTTGCTTTAAATTGTTTTTTCTTAAAGCAACCCCATTATTGGCAAGTTGTTCGTCAATATTTGTTGAATAGACATCTCTGTATTTATTCAGTAAATTGACTTTCATAATAATTAATCGAATTATTCAACATCACAATTATCGACAAAAAGAGCAAAAACTTAAATTATGCATCAAATTTCAAGCGAATTTCGTGCCACATTTTTTGCAGCAGTAATCACACCCGTATTTGCTTCAAAACCACGTTGTGCAGAAATCATCTCAACCATTTCAGTAACAATATTGACGTTCGGATAGTGAACATAGCCCTGTTCGTCGGCATCGGGATGAGTTGGGTCGTAAACCAGTCTATCGGGCGAATTATCTCGTGCAGTGCGTGCTTTAAGAACGCTGTAATCGGGTGGGTATGTTCCCATCCTGGCATTTGGAGCGTGGTCAGGACTTGTTCGTTTTAATTCTATTTGCTGATGGACTTTTTCCTCGAAAGGGCTACCTGGAATAGCACGAACAACAACGACTTCTCTTTTGTAAGGTTTGCCATCAACGCCTTTTGTTGTGTTCGCATTTGCAATGTTGTTAGCAACAGCAGAAAGCCGCATACGCTGGACACTCATACCCTGACCACTGATAGCAAACGAAGCAAAAATATTCTCTGGCATAATCACTCTCCCCTATTATACATTTTGTGCAGGATTACCAGTTATTGCAGAGGATAGACCTCTGAAAAATCTTGCCATTTGTTGCGAAACGAACTGAAAACGGATTTGATTTTTAGCCAATTCCGACATTTCTTTATCAATATTTACGTGAGTTTCCCCAGAAAAGTAAATTTCAGGTTCGGGAATTGGCGTTGGACTTATTTCCCCTTCGACCTCATTTGGAGACTTACCTATGGGAATATGCTTTTCGTCCGAACTGCTTCCTTTGAGAACAACGTCCTGTCTCTGAAATAGTTCTTCGAATTTTACCATTTCGGGTCTATAATGAGGAGAATTAACGTTAGTTATGTTTTTCGATATTGTCCTTAATCTCAATGCATACGCATCGAGTGCCCTATTCATCAGGGGAACACGATTTTTAAATAAATGATTATTAAATATCATTTTTCACCCAAATTAATATAACTTTAAAAGTAAGAACAAATGAAATGCCAAAGGTTGGAATAAAATTGATTGATTTTCTAACTTTAATAGTGATTTTAACTTACTAAAAATTATCAATTTTGAATTTTATGAAAAAAATGAAGAATTTTATACAATGGTTAAATTTGTTCATCAACTTTTTAGTTCTTTTTCTAAATATAGCCAGGTGTAACCTTTTTTCATCTCCACAATTTTTTCGGGAGGACCAGCGGCAATTATCTCACCACCTTTTTCACCACCTTCGGGACCTAAGTCGACGACCCAGTCAGCAGTTTTAATAACGTCAAGATTATGCTCGATGACTACTACGGTATTACCTTTATCAACTAATTTGTGAAGCAGTTCGAGCAAAATCCGAATATCTTCGAAATGCAAGCCAGTTGTTGGTTCGTCGAACAGGTATAAAGTTTTTCCGGTGCTAACTTTGGAAAGTTCGGTTGCAAGTTTGACGCGTTGAGCCTCGCCACCAGACAAAGTAGGTGCTTGCTGACCAAGTTTTACATAACCAAGCCCAACATCAAATAGAGTTTGGAGCTTATTTTTAATTATAGGTATCTCATTGAAGAAAGACAGTGCTTCTTCGACAGTCATATCAAGAACATCAGCAATAGATTTGTTTTTATATTTAACCTGTAATGTTTCATCATTATATCGTTTTCCGTTGCAAGTGTCGCAGGTAACGTAGACATCAGGCAGGAAATTCATTTCTATTTTCTTTAATCCCGCACCTTCACAATCTTCGCATCGACCACCTTTGACATTGAAGGAAAAACGCCCTGGTTTATATCCACGGATTTTTGCTTCAGGCAAAATTGAGAAAAAGTCTCTAATCAAAGTGAAAAGTCCCGTGTAGGTAGCTGGATTAGAGCGTGGAGTACGTCCAATTGGAGATTGGTCAATTTCTATGACTTTGTCAATATAATCCAATCCTTCGATTTTATCATAAGGATGCACCTTATAATTTGTTTTATAGATGTAATTAGAAAGCAATGGATAAAGAGTTTCGTTAATCAAAGTTGATTTGCCAGAACCACTCATACCTGTAATGCAAATGAATAATCCAAGCGGAATTTCCAGATTAACATTCTTTAAGTTGTTCCCTTTTGCTCCGAATAATTTGATATACTTACCATTAGGTTGTCTGCGTTCAGCAGGAACTTCTATTTTACTAATACCTTTGAGATATTTTGCTGTAAGTGAGTTGCTAAATTTTCCATTTCTTGAAAGCTTTAATTCTTTGGTACTTGCCGAAATTACAAGTTCGCCACCGTGAATACCCGCACCAGGACCCAGGTCAATGATGTAATCGGACTGCTCAATCATTGCTTTATCGTGTTCGACAACAATAACGGAATTGCCTAAATCTCTCAATTTTTTAAGTGAGTTGATTAATTTTATGTTGTCGTGTTGGTGCAACCCGATGCTTGGTTCGTCCAAAACATACATCACACCAACAAGCTGCGAACCAATTTGCGATGCTAATCGAATACGTTGGGCTTCCCCACCTGATAAAGTTTTTGAAGAACGACCCAATGTTAGATATGACAATCCAACATTTTCTAAAAATTCAAGTCGGGTAATGATTTCTTTAATAACAGTGTTTGCGATAATTTCGTTTCTTTTGTCGATATGATTTGTTAAATCTCTAAAAAATGAAATTGCCTTTGGAATATTCCATTGAATAATGTCTTTAATGCTGTGATTGTTGATTAGAACATTTATACTTTCACTTTTTAATCTGCTCCCTTCGCAAACGTTGCAGGTTCTGTATTGCATTATATTTTCAAGCCGAGAGGAACTAATTCCATCTATATTAGTCCTTAATGATTTTATCATTTCATATAAATTGTTTAAAGTAGGAATTATCCCTTCAAAAATATTTAAATTATACCCTTTATTTGTTTTAGAATTCTTCTGTAAAAGTTCGTATTTTTCAAAAAGAAGGAATTTTTTTTCACTTTCGTTGAAATCATTCCAAGGTTTTTTGATTGAAATGTTGTTTTCGGAACATACTTTAACCAGAACCGAATACAGTTTTTCATATTCATTTTTATTAAATATTGCTAAAGCACCATCTTCGATAGATTTATCGGGTTGAACCACAACAGTATCTGCGTATGCAGAGAAAATTTCCCCAATTCCATTGCAATTCGGGCAAGTACCGTAAGTGGAATTAAATGAAAAACTGTTTGGAGATAACTTTTGAAATGAACGACCGCAAGAGGGACAAGTATTATGCGTTGAGAAAATTTCATCGGAACTGAAAACCCCTTCACCATAGTTGATTATTAGAACACCATCTCCGTATTGCAATGCTAAATCGCAGGATTGAGCCAACCTGAAAAATGATTCTTCATTTACTGTAAGTCTATCGATAACGACATCTATATCGTGTTGCTTATAGCGTTGCACACCAGAAATATCTGATAAACTAACTATTTCACCATTAATTCTAACTTTTGTAAATCCATTGGCAATTAACTGCTGAAAAAGTTCTTTATAGATTCCCTTCCTACCTCGAATAACGGGTGCAAGAATAGTTATTTTTTGATTATTAAACCTGCTGAGAATACTATTTTTTATTTGTTCATCGGTCTTTTTTTTAACAGGGATATTGCAAGTGGGACAATATTGCGTTCCGAGTTTTGCAAAAAGCAATCTCAGATAGTCATATATTTCTGTTACGGTTCCAACAGTTGAACGTGGATTGTGAGGAATAGTTTTTTGTTCAATAGAAATTGCGGGGGACAATCCTTCAATCAAATCTACATCGGGCTTTTTCATTACACCGATGAATTGTTTTGCGTATTGCGACAAACAATCGACGTAACGCCTTTGTCCTTCGGCATAGAGAGTATCAAAGGCTAAGGTTGATTTGCCTGAACCCGATAACCCTGTTATTACAACTAATTTTTCTCGCGGGATATCCAATGAAATGTTCTTCAAATTGTGTTCTCTTGCACCGCGAATTACTATTTCTTTTAATTCATCATCTATTATTGTTCGTTTTTTCATAAAAAAGTAGTATAAATAAATACCAAACAATCAAATAAATATAAAGAGACGAAAAGAATCATAGACTATTATTATTCGCGTCATCAAAGTGATGCTTTTAAAATATTCAATACTAAAAGTGTTGATTGCTTCAAATCTTCAATTGAACTATTATTTTTAATAATGAAATCGGAAAGTTCTTCTTTCTTTGCGATTGGGATTTGTGAGTTGATTCTTTTCGAAATCTCCTGCTCTGAAAGGTTATGTCGTTGCATACCACGTTGAATTTGAATTTTTGGGTCGCAAGAAACGCAGATAATATAATCAAATCCATCTTGCAACGCTGTTTCAAAAATCAATGCACTTTCTACAAAGACTAAATTATAGCCAGAATTAACTAATTCGTAAAGCCGTTGCTCCATTAACTCAATAACTTTTGGATGCACAATTTTGTTGAGCAAATCTAATTTTTCTTGACTACTGAACACCAAATTACTTAAATATTGAGTATTTATTGAATTGTCAGCATTATAAGCATCGCTGCCAAAGCAATCAATTATTGAATTAATAATGTTTTTATCATTGGTCATTACTTCTTTTGCTAATAAATCGGTATAAATTACGGGATAGCCTTCATCCTCGATAATTTTTGCAACAGTGGTTTTTCCAGTAGCAAAACCACCCGTTATTGCTACAATTAAATGCTTATTCATTATTTTTTCCGATGGGAAATGATACAGTTATTTTTGTTCCTTTGTTTTCCTGGCTTTCAACAGTGATATTGCCTTTATGTAAATCTACAATTGATTTCACAAGAGAAAGTCCCAGACCTGTCCCCTGCACGCCAACTTTTTTTGCATTTGGAGTTCTATAAAATTTTTGGAAAATATTAGGTATTTGTTCAGATGGAATTCCTATGCCATTATCTTCTACAATTAAAGTTGCGGAATTTTGTGAATTGTATAGAGATATTTTTATTTCGCCACCATTTGGAGTATATTTAATCGAATTATCCAATAGATTAATAATAATATGTTGAATTTTATTTTTATCACCATTTATTAATACTTCGTTATTGATATTTTTAAAAATCTTAATATTTTTTTCGTCGGCAACAATTTCCATATCCTCGCAAATATCATTAACAACATCGCTAAGATTAACTGTGGAATAATTCAAGGAATGATTTGAGTTTTCAGCACGAGCAATTTCAAGAACAGTTGATACCACATTAGATAGACGTATCACTTCATCCAATGCACTTGCGACAACCTCCTGATAATCTTCGACTGTTTGAGCAGAATTCAAAGAGAGCTCTAACTCACCTCGAAGAATCGTCAGCGGCGTTTTAAGTTCGTGAGAAGCATCATAAGCAAAGTTAAGTATTTGATTATGTTTTTTCTGGGAAGCTGAATATAGTTTTTCCAGAGAATCGACAAAGAATTTAAATTCCTGTTTATCTCTAATTTCAGATAAATCAAAGTTTTCTAATTGGCTTTCTGCAATTCTATCCAACACTTCTTTTACTTTTTTGGTTAGTGAATGACCAATAAATGAGATTACAAACAAAAATAAAATCAAAATAGCCGCAATAATAGGTATTCCAATAAAAAATATTCTGCGAATGTCGCTTAGAAATAATTCAAAACGAGATAAAGAATACCCGATAGAAATATTGCCAACATCACTTTTCATCAAAAATAATCTAAGTTTGCTGTTTTCGAAAGGAATTATTGCAAAAACAGTGTCGCCGACTTGACCAGATAAGTTTTGACGAAAAATGAATTTAGGCACAGTATCATATTTTTCGATTTCTTTTGCGTAAGTTCTGAGTTCTTTAAGTTCTTCTTTGGAAGGAAGAATTGGTAAATTAAAATCATTTAAGTTACTACTTTTCCATATAGTTGAGTTGTCCTTGTCGTAAATCTGAATAAAATACCTTTTAGGATTGAGAGAAATAGATTCGTGAATGTTCTTTAGAATTTCAAGAGAGTGCAAATTGTTGTCTATTAAGCTGTTTTTTTTCTCTTGTATTGAGGACAGCTTCAAGTATTTCTCAACACTTTTTGCTGATAAATATAAATTGTTGTCGAGATTATCATAAAACCAATTTTCAATATAACTATAAATCCAATAGGAGAAACCTGCAAAAGTAGCAACAACAAAAACGCTATAGATAATTAATAATCTATTTCTCATAATCTATTTTATTCCTTCATCTGGCAAATTTGAACAATCATTTTAGAAAGATATTTTTTTTAATTAATTTATCAGTTGAGAAAATTAAAAATAAAATACTATTATTCAAAATTTTGTTTTATGAATAAAAAGCAAAGTAAAATTAAACGATTCCTATTTTTGTTAACTTACATAGTTTTATCGATACTTGTTGGCGTTTCATTATTTATTGTGTTGTTATCGTATAATTCTAATTTCCGACAATATATAATTTCACAAATTACTAACATCGTTAATACTCAATTGCTTGCTAAAATAGAGATTAAGGACATTCATTTAATTGGGGTTGGAGGAATAAAATTTGATGAAGTTAGACTAATTACACAAACCGATACGCTTGCAGAAGTCAATAGTATCTTGATAGATTTCTCTTTGAAATCACTTTTAAAAAATAAGATATACGTTAGCAAAATTGTATTGAATGAACCTCGAATACAACTATTGAGAAGAAAAAGCGACTCGACCTGGAATTATGACCGTATTGCAGAACCCTCGGAAGATACTTCACACACCAGGTCTCAATTGCAAATTATTGCTAAAAGCATTCAGATAAAAAACGGAAGGTTTTGCTACATTGACTCACTTGAAGCAATGCCTGAAAACGGTAAATTTAGCTCGGATTATTTAGTTTTAGAAAAGCTTAATTTGAAATGTAATTTTGAGGGGAATTTGTATTATGATTCATTTAAGAGTAAGATTAAGCAACTTTCTGCCTTAGATGTTCCTTCTGGAATAGCAATTGAGAAATTTCAAGGGAATTTTTCGATTGATACTAATTCATTAGTTGCTGAAAATTTAATTATCAACACAAATTTCTTTAATGCAAATTCCCAATTATCAATAAAGGATTGCAATTTATTATCAAGCGAAAGCAATATTGAGAAAGCTGATTTAAGATTAGAACTATATCTTGCAAATTACAACAATGATTTTGTCGAACGGTTTACAGAATTACCTATAAAAATACTGGGCAAGCACGATATACAATTAAGTGCTGCTGGCACTTTTGAGCAACTTAGTATTAACGAATTAAACTTGTTAACGGAAAACATAGAATTATATATTAATGGTCAAATTGCAAATCTATTAGATGAACCAATGTTTAAGATAAATATTGTCGATTCCAAAATTGATAGAAATTCTTTGAGCAATATTATCCCGGAAATATCAAAAGATTTACCAGATTTTAGGAATCTTCTTTTACGAAATATGGCAATAAGTGGTAACGAAAGGCAAATTTTCTCAAATTTTGACATTCAAGTGGATAATGGCATTTTATCAGGAAAAGCAGAACTCATATTCGCCGAACCAATTAGATATAATTTGAATATTTCAACAAACAACTTTGAGTTAGCTGCGGTAATCCCAGAAAAAGCATTTCGAGGAAATTTGAATTCTCAGATTTCAATTAATGGCGTGGGAACATCATTAGATGAATTAAATGCAAGTGTCAATATTAATTCAAATAATTCTACCATAGAGGATATTTCTTTTAACAAATTAGAATTAGTAGCAAATTACAAGAATTATCAACTTGAAATAGGTAAGTTTTTTATTCAATTTGATAATGACACAATAATAAATAGAAGTATTAATATTACTGGCGGAGCAAGCCTAAAAAACATCAAACAGCCTGATTACAACTTTGATATTTTCTTGAACTCTTTGAATCTTAGAAAGTTATTAAGAAACGAGGATTTGCCTGATTTATTAACCTCTGAAATAAAAATTCAAGGAAGCAATTTTAATATTGATGATGCAGTTGCTGATATTAACATTGATATAAAAAAAATTAGGAATGAGAAAATTTCGAATAAACCAACTCAAATTAATGTGGGCGTTAATTTTAATGCTCGAAACAAGTTATTTGAATTAGAAAGTGATTTTGCTGAAATAAAGTTGGTTGGGAATTTCTCGACGTTAAATGTTTTCGAAAACATTGCAAAGCAATTTGAGTTTATTGGTCAAAAATTGAGTAATGATATTTCATATTCAGTTAAGTTTTACAAACCGCAAGATACAATTGAAGTTAATTATCCCAAATTATTGCTTGATAGCAGTAGCTACATAGACTTATCAGTCAATTTTAAAGATTTATCTTTTATAAATTTGTTTTTTAGTGAAATGGCGTTTTCAGGTGCTGTTTATAGCAAGTTGACCTATTATAATAATTCAAGAAATTCATATTTATCAGTTGATACCCTTAAACTCGATAACTTCAATATTTTAAACGATGATTTCAATTTATCAATATATAAATCCAATCTCAATGTAGTTTATAACGTTAATGTTGATAGTCTGCACAATCCGCAACTTTCATATATTGAAGCAGAAATTATCTCCGATAGTTCAGTAATAATCAACAAAAATCAATTAGATAAGACAAATATTAATGTTTATTATGCTGAGCAGATTTTAAATTACAATATTGAAACAGAATACAATAGAGCGTATTCAGTTTTTTCGAAAGGTGCAATAGATTTTTCCACAAAATTTGTTACTATCACAGCTGATAGCTTGGCAATAAAATATAAAGAACAATTATGGACAAACAACAGAAACATACAATTTACAATTGCAGACAATTTCATCAATATTGATAATCTTCAAATTGAGCGAAAGGGTTTTGAAAAATTAATTCTATCGGGGACAATTCTCAATAATAGTGCGGAAAATTTAAATCTAACGTTAACTAACTTAAATTTAGGTGAGATATATCGATTGTTTGGGCAGAAGATGCCTATCGAGCTGGATGGCGTCGCTAATATCTCACTAAACTGTGGAGGGAACCTGATTAATCCTGATATTTCATTAAATAGCAATATTGATAATTTATCAATCGATAATAATTTTTTGGGTAATTTGAAGTTAGACTTAACAAGCAGTAATGGGATTTTTCGAGGCGGTGCAACTCTTGCAAACCAAGCAAGCAAACCAATAGAGATTTTTGTTCGTCAGTTGCCAATTTATTTAGGAACAGACACGACCAGAAAGGTATTTGATGAAAGCAAATTATTTGAAATTGATGTTTTTGCCAATAAATTATCATTAGCACCATTCGCAAAATTCGTCCCGAATATTTCTCAGTTGCAAGGCACAACTAAAATCAATGCAAGAATATTTGGATATTTGCCTGATAATATTAATTATTCGGGCAATCTTGAAATTTCAGACGGATTTTTCCTTCTTGATAATACAAATATTGCTTATAGAGCCAATGCACAAGTTTCTTTCTCGAACAAGTTAATCAATATTGAAAGGGTATTATTGAGAAATACCAACAAAGATTTAAGAGATGGAAAAGCAGAAATTTCGGGTTATGTTAGATTAAATGAAAATGGAATTGATTATATCGATATTAAAGCAAGTGCCGAAAAAATAATGGTACTCAGTGATGCCTCAAAAAAATCTATGCCTGATGTATTTGGCAATTTAGTAATTGGCACTGAGGACGATTACATCAGGTTTTTCGGAACAATGCAGGAACCCAACATCGAAGGCAATGTTGTAATTATCAATGCTGAACTCAAAATGCCTCAAACACAGAGCAAGCAAATAGTAAAATCAAATTTCACATACGAGATAAAGGATAGCAAACGCATAGTTAAATTCTCAAACGAGGTTGACACATTAAGTGTTTCTACTAATGTAACGAGAACCGAACCAGATTTTATGGATATACTGAATATTGATGTTAGAGTAAAAATTAGAAACTTCTCATTGTTATTTGATATGGGTGCAATAGGTGAGGTTTATGCTAAAATTGGCACGAAGGACCCTTCAATCCCAATTCGATATTTGAAAAATAGAAACGAGCAAATGCCAAGAATATATGGTGGGGAATTAGAATTAAAGGAAGGTTCGACAGTGAAAATATTCAGAACAATGGAAACTAAAGGTTATATTTCGTTCCCAACTGGTTCAATTGAAAACCCGACTTTGGATTTACAAGCAAAATATGAAGGGAAATATACTGATAAAAACACAACGAATTATTTCACTGTATATGTTTATATTACAGGAACAAAGGAAGAACCTAAAATAAAGCTTGATTATACTTTGAATGGTAATTCCCCTGTTGGGGACACGAAAAAAATCGAAGAAGATGCTTTTATTTTGCTTGCTACGGGCAGACCAAGAGGAGTTCAAAGCACGAATAATACATTTGGCGTTTCGAACATATTTGATGAAGGTTTAAATATGGGTATTTCGCAACTTGCTTCAAAATCGCTGACAGACTTACTTCTAACAACAGGTGTAATCCAAAGTGCAGATGTTAAATTTGAAGGTGAAGGGATAGAAACTGCCAAAGTGAATTTTAGTGGCTCTATATTTGGAATTGGCAACTGGACGATAGGTGGAAATATTTATGATTTTTCAAATCTTGAAATCAGTTTTGAGGTTCCAATCTCTGTAAATTCAAAGGCATTCAATGATATAATTTTTCAGATTAGTCGTTCAACAAATTCAAACATAACTAATCAATTGCAGGACCAAAAAGATTTTGAAATGAAGATAAAATTAAGTGGAAGCTGGTAATGGAATGCATCTATTTACCCGAACTATCAAAAAATTTGCAAATTATCAGAGTAACTGATAGCGAAGCTCGTCATCTCAGAGCATTACGAATAAAAGATAATGAACGTATTCTAATTACCAACGGAGCTGGATTGATGTGTCAAGCATCAGTCAGACGTGAGAAAAAAGACGAATATATTGCTATTATTGAACATTTCTTAGACGAAAATTATGGAGAACTTCCGAAAGAGCTTGCAATTGGTGTAGGGATTTTGCACGATAGAGAGAGATTTGAATTTATCCTTGAAAAGTCTGTGGAATTAGGGGTTTCGCTCTTTATTCCTTTATTAACCGATTACTCTCACAAAAAAGCACCGAACGCAACACGTCTTCAAGCGAAAGCAATTGCAGCTATGAAACAATGCAAAAGGTCAAGATTACCTGACATTTTTGAACCAATTAATCTACAAGACATTATAAAATTTGAATTTGAGAAAATCATTCTTGCTGATGAGCAAGGTATAAAGCCAATTTTGCCACAAGAAAGCAAGTCTATTTTATTACTTGTTGGTCCCGAAGGGGGTTTTTCCACGAAAGAAATAAAGTTTTTAAGCAAATTAAACATTGAAAAGTGGCGTTTTGCTAATAGACGACTGAGGAGCGAAACAGCAGCAATCTTTGGATTATCTTTGTTAAACTTATTTTAGATAAAAAATACGCCTTCTCATTATCAAATATAGTTTTTTAATGAAATCATCAATGCTGGACGTTTCAATATAATCAACGTTTAATAATTTTGCATAGCTTCTAATTTTCTTCTGCGAATTAATATTATTAATATCCTTCTGGGAATCTAAATAGTTTATGCGACCTGTTTCACTATCTTTGACTAATAATATTGCATCGTCGCATTGCAAATTAACTTGCTCTAAATTGACTATCAAAGTATCAAATTTGGTACAAACAAGTTTTAGCAATTCGAAGTAATTATCATCAAAAAAGTCTGAAATAATAAAAACAAGAGTATTTTGTTTGAAGTTTTTATAGAGAAATTCAAGGGCTGAAGAAATGTTGGTTTTAGTTTTTCGAGAATTTGCATTTATAACCTTCTCAATTTCAATCAAGATTGATGGATTATTTATTGGGATTGAGCATCTTTCAACTTTGTCGGAAAAAGCAATGTATCCTAATTTATCACCATTTGAGAGCACTATATTTGACAAGAGAATTACTATATTTTCGAGCAAATTGTTATCGCTGTTGTTAATATCTAATGAAACGAAAATTGAAGGACTTATATCGAAAACAATCACAACATCTTGAAGGCGTTCATCAGTAAACACCTTTGTGTAAATTTCAATATTACGAGCAGTAACACGGCTATCGATATATCTTGCGTCGTCGCCCTCTTCGTATAGTCTTGATTGCAGATAATCTTGTCCAGAACCTTTAAATGCAGTATTATATGCACCGAATAATTGAGATAATAGAGGAGATTTTGGTTTCAGTAGTAACTTGTGTAGATATTTATTAGCAATAATTGACATAAAGTTTATTGAGAATTAGAGGCAGGTAGCAAAATAGTAAATGTAGTACCTTCACCCAATTTGCTTTCAACTGTGATTTTACCATTATTTTTTTCGACAAAGTCTTTGCAAAGGATAAGTCCTAACCCTGTACCTTGTTCGTTGTTAGTTCCAGGTGTGGATTTTACAGCATCAATTTTAAATACATTTTTTACAAAATTTTCGCTCATACCAATTCCATTGTCTTTCACTTCGATTTTAACGAAATTATCGTCTGATAGAGTAGCATTTAGTTCAATTTTTCCCCCGCAATTTGTAAATTTAATAGCATTAGTCAATAAATTACGAATAACCGTGTTAATCATATTAAGGTCAGCGTAAACAATAAGATTGTCGGGGACATTGCTTATTAGTGAAATGTTTTTATCCTTTGCAACATTATGCAATAAATCAAAGTTTTGAGAAACAAGCAATGATATTTCGAACTCAACGGGATTGAATTCTATGACGCCCCGCTGCAAACGAGACCATTGAAGCAAATTTTCGAGCAATCGATATAAGTTTTTGGCAGAATTATATAAATCAATTGACACTTCACGAATCTCGTCAGAAGATAAACTATCAAACTCCTGAACCAACAATTGAGAATAACCAATTAAATTCTGGAAAGGACCTTTCAAATCGTGAGCTATGATAGAGAAGAATTTATCTTTGCTTGTATTAAGTTCCTTTAATTGTTCCTCGGATTCAACTAATTTTGCATTAAGTTGCACAAGCTCGGAAGCATTTTGCTCAATAATTTCCTTATTGAATTGCATTTCTTCGATTAATTTCTTGACTTGCTCTTCTGCGTTAATTTGTTCGGATATATCCCTAATAAAACAGCAATAAGAAATCTTACCTCTATCAATAACTTTTCCTAAATATAATTCGGCAGGGAAAACCTCACCATCAGTTTTACAGAGATTTAACAAAAATTTCTTATAGAATAATTTATCTTCATCGATTTTCTTTATTTGAACCAACTCTTCGAAAAATGAGGATTTGTCTCGTTCATCAACAATTAAGTCAAAGAGCTTGTTTCCAATTATGTTCTCTGCTTTAAAAGAAAAAAGGTTTTCAGAAGCTTGGTTGAAATAGTTTACTTCAAAATTCTCATTTAGATAGAAAATAGCATCTTTTGCATTATTAAAAATAAGTTCGTAGATTTTTATGTTATCTTCTAAGGATTTGACTTTATCAAGTTGTTCTTTTATCTTTTGATACTTTTTAATCTGATAATCAATCTGAACTTTAAGCTCTGAGTGAGATATATTTTTTGAGATAAAACCGTCAGGTTCGACAAGCAAGGCACGTTCAACAATAGAATTTTCAGTGTGAGAAGTCAAGAAAATAATCGGGCAGTTGTATATTTTTTTGATTTTCGAAGTAGCTTCAATACCATCAATTTCACCAGCTAATCTAATATCCATAAGTATCAAATCAGGGCAAAAATCCATAACAAGTTTCAGAGCTTCTTCGCCTGTCGAGCAAGTCGCAGTAATGAAATTGTGTCTTTGAAGGAAAAAACTCAATTGTTGTGCAATAATATCGTTATCTTCTACTATTAATATTTTGCGGCTCATAAAAAATAACAATAGGTTTTTAATATTATCTATAAACTAATATTTATAAGTGAAAAATACAATACATTTTCTTATTCACAAATAATTGAGAATTGTAAATATATTAATTGAATAATCGTTTACATATAATTTGGATGTATAACTAAATATTCTTTTGAAGATATGGAAAAAAGAGATTATTATGAGGTATTAGGCGTATCACGAACTGCATCGATTGATGAGATTAAATCTGCATATCGTAAGTTAGCAATGAAATATCATCCTGATAGAAATCCCGGAAATCCCGAAGCAGAAGAAAAATTCAAAGAAGCAGCCGAAGCTTATGATGTGCTTAGCGACCCTGATAAAAGACAAAGATATGATACATACGGTCATCGAGGGCTTGGGAATAGTGGTGCTGGTTTCTCAGGATATTCTGATATTAACGATATTTTTTCAAGGTTCAGTGATATTTTTGGTGGAAGTATTTTTGATGACTTTTTCGGAACATCGAGCAGAAGGCGTTCCCAGAAAAGAGATATGGGCGAACGTGGTTCGGATTTAAGAGTTCGATTGGCATTAACATTAGAAGAAATTGCAAATGGAGTTGATAAAACACTTAAAGTAAAAAAGATGGGACGTTGCGAAGCCTGCCAGGGCAGTGGTGCAAAAGCAAATAGTGGCTATGCAACGTGTCCAACTTGTGGAGGAAGTGGAGAAATCAGGCAAGTCTCACGTTCGGTCTTCGGTCAGTTTGTGAATATTTCTACTTGCCCGAACTGTGGTGGCTATGGACAGGTAATAAGAGAAAAGTGCGAAATTTGCAATGGCGACGGAAGAGTAACCGTCGAAGAAACAATTCAAGTGTCCATTCCAGCAGGAGTGGAAGAAGGGAACTATATTCCTTTACGTGGCAAGGGCAATGCAGGAAGACGGAATGGACCTTCGGGCGACTTAATTGTTGTGATTGAAGAAAAACCTCACGAAATATTCACACGTCAGGGCGATAATATTCTCTATCCGCTAACAATTAGTTTTCCAGAAGCTGCATTGGGTGCAGAAATTGAAATACCTACTATCGATGGTAAAGAGAAAATAAAAATTAATCCTGGCACTCAACCTGGTGCAACTATAACTTTAAAAGGAAAAGGTATTAAACGCCTTAACTACGATAGCCGTGGAGATATGATTGTTCTGATTAATGTATATATACCTACAAAGCTTAATGCAAAAGAGAAAGAATTACTGAAAGAATTATCTAAATCTGAAAATATTGCAGCAAAAGGCAAGAACAAAAAGAATAAAGACTTTTTCGAAAAAGTTAAAGATACATTTTTCAGTTAGTAGATTATTGTATTCTTATAACAAAGAGAATTTCTAAAGAAAAAATACAGCAAAATTCACTCACAATGTATTTTTGGTGCATAGATTTAGAAAAAGATTTTCTCGAAACTGTATTTTTATAACCTTCGAAAGGTTTGAAACCTTCCGAAGGTTTTAATGTTTACACTTTAAACATTTCTTTAATCGAACAGGTTCTTTTGGAAAATCCAATTATTAATATAAAAACCCAACAAATTCTATAAATTAGTTGCGTTTTTTCCTGCGAAATACTTCATAAATTGAGCTCTTTCGTAAGCAGCGGGGTCTGCTATTGCAGACTGGCTTAATTTGCCTCTAAAATCATCAAGCGTGGAATATCCTTTTTCGTTCATCCACTTATCAAGTGTTGCTAACATATCCGGGATTACATCGAAACCATTTTTGTAGAGAGTTGAAGCAACGTGAACAACCTTTGCACCTGCAAGAAGTTGTTTAATTAATCCTTCTCCATCGTGAACACCAGTGGAAGCAGCTATATCACAATTTATCCTATTAGACATAATGCCTACCCAGCGTAAAGAAATATGTATATCATTTGGAGTGCTGTATAGGCTTGAAGGGATAATTATAAGTGCATTGATATCAATATTTGGACTGAAAAATCTATTGAACAGAGTAATTCCTGCAATACCAGTATCAGCAAGTTGTTTAATCATATTTGCTAAATTAGTAAAGTAGTAGCTAATTTTAAGAGAAATTGGCAATTTAGTGCTTTCTTTGATTTTTGTAACAACATCAAAATATACTTTTTCATTTTGTTCGCTGGTGTGATTAATATCGGATGGAAGTACAAAAACATTGAGTTCAAGAGCATCAGCACCGGCTTCTTCAACTCTTTTAGCAAAGAGAGTCCAATCATCGGCTGAAATACAATTTACGCTTGCAATAATAGGAACAGAAATTGATTTTTTTGCTTGTTCAATCAAGAAAAGGTAATTAGAAACTGTATCTTCCATTTCATCGATTGCGAAGAAGTCGTAAATTTCGGGGTACATAGTTTGAGGACGTTGAGCTTGCGCTAAGCTTTGAGCCATTTCTGCAAGAATTTCTTCTTCAAAAATAGATTTCAAAACTATTGCTCCAATACCTTTTTCGTCTAACTTTTTCAAATCTTCTAATGAATTAGTCAGCCCAGAGCTTCCTGCAACGATTGGATTACGAAGTTTCAACCCTAAATAGGTGGTTTCAAGATTTGCCATATTAATACCTCATAGAATATTGAGAAAAGTATTTAAAAAGTATGTGTTAATAATGGAATTAACGAAACAAGTTAATTTCAAGTGTTAAAATGGATACATTAAATAGTTTTTTCTTTTAATGTAGATGCTTTTTTTCTAATTTTGTATAAGTAACATCATTTTTTGAAACAAAGAATATATATGGATATTTTTTTATCATTAATTCATTGGAATGCTTCTCCTGAAATATTTAATATTGGCGGAATAACTTTGCGTTGGTATGGATTACTATTTGCACTTGGCTTTGTAGTCGGTTATTTGATAATGCAGCAAATTTTTAGTAAGGAAGGGAAAACTCAGAAGGACTTAGATGCGCTTACAGTTGCTATGGTTTTAGGAACAATAGTTGGGGCAAGATTAGGACATTGTTTGTTTTACGAACCGACTTACTACCTATCTAACCCAATTAAAATACTTCATATCTGGGAAGGCGGGCTGGCAAGTCACGGAGGAGCAATAGGAATATTAATTGCACTGTATTTTTATTTAAAGAGAAGACCGTATATTAATTTTTTGTGGCTTATTGACAGGCTTGTAATAGTAACTGCGTTAGCAGCAGCATTTATTCGCCTTGGAAATTTTTTCAACTCAGAGATTTATGGAGCACCAGCAAATGTCCCGTGGGCAGTTATTTTCGAGCGAGTTGATAGCGTTCCGAGACATCCATCACAAATTTACGAAGCTGTTGCTTATTTTATCATTTTCCTGATACTTCTTCTAAATTATAAAAAGGGCAAAAACAAACTTAAAGAAGGTTTCAATTCGGGGCTTTTTTTAATTTTGGTTTTTGGATTTAGATTTTTTGTAGAATTTTTGAAGGCTCCACAGGTTGAATTCGAAACGCAAATGGCATTAAATATGGGGCAAATATTAAGTATTCCTTTTATTATATTAGGATTATATTTTTTGATTAGAATGCCTAAAAAATCGAACTGATTTTTTTATTATCAAGCAGTTTCTTAATAATTCCATATCTTAATCCGTAGGCACTGACAATAACTCTATCAGAGTTTATTGCATTTAATATTTCGTATAAAATCAATGAACCAGCGGGAAGCACATCAGCTCTTTTCTGAGGGATATTGTATTCTAATTCAATTTCACGGGAAGACATTTTGAATAATCTATCGCTAATAGATTTAATTTTACATCTTAATAATTCATAGTTGTGAATTTTGTCAATATCAAAGTATTTCAAATTCAAATCGATTGATGCAAGCGAAGTAGCAGTGCCAGCAACTGCATACACTTTCCCTTGAAATTCTCCGAAACGCAAATCTTTGATACTTTCCAGAATATGGGTTTTCATAATTTCGATTTCTGTGTTTCGAGCAGGATTATGCTTCAAAAAGCGTTCAGTTAAGCGGACTGCACCTAATTCGGTAGAAATTCGGTAATTGATTTGGTAGTTTTCTCCGATAATAATTTCGGTGCTACCACCACCAATATCAATAACCAATGCCTCGTCGGGTGTTTCAATTGTTCCCGTGAAGCTGAGTTCTGCCTCTACCTCACCTGAAACGATAATAACTTCACAACCTAATATTTTCTTGAATAGTTGCAAAACTTCGAGATTGTTTTTTGCGAGCCTCATTGATGAGGTGCAAACTGAAAGAGCAGTATCAACTTTGTGCTTATTCATTATTTGGGCATAATCTTTAAGAATTAATTCTGCCCTTTTAATTGCACTGGCAGAAATAAGCCCTGTTTTATCGACGTCTTCTCCAAGTCTTGCAATTGAATGAACATCATCAAGGACAACAAATTCACTGGGACTTGTTCCTTTTGCGATAGTCATTAATATAGTATTAGTTCCAATATCAATGCCGGCATAAGTATTCATTCTATTGTGCCCTTAAATGAATTGCGACCCATTCATCTTCTTCTAATGTTTCAATATGCTCAAAATTATTATTGCAATATCGTTCTATTATGTAATCTTTGTCATACTTCAAAATGCCTGATAGAATTAAATTGCCCTTGTTCTCTTTAAGGGCTTTATAAAATTTATCGACTGTTTTATCAAGAATATTTAGGAACATATTGGCAACTATACCATCACAGTTTGGTAGAGAAATATCAAAAACATCGTGTTGTTCAATTACATATTCCCCTTCAATATCGTTTAGTTCAAAATTTTCGCGAGCATTCAGAACAGACCATTCATCATAATCGAAAGCGAAAACTTTCGAAGCACCTAATTTCTTCGCTAAAATTGCTAAAACACCCGTACCTGTTCCTGCATCAATCCAAAAATCACCTGATTTTACATTTTTTTCTAATAGTTGGCAGACAAGTTTAGTTGTTGAATGTTGCCCTGTTCCAAAAGACATTTTGGGATTAATGATAATTTTGATATCTGTCGAGAGCTGTTCGATTTTCCATTGAGGAGCAATTCCAATTTTATTATTTATTATAATAATAGGGGTGTTTTGCTCAATTTCTTCGTTCCAGTTTTTGTCTTCGATTACTTCTTCGTTAATGATTTTGATATCAGGAATATACTCTTTGAGAGAATTAAGGAGTTCAAGTTTAACTTCTTCGTTCCAATTATCATTCTGGAAACACACGATAATTTCATCGAATAATTCTTCTATTCCTTCAATGTTATAATTTTCAATCACAACATAGAAATAAGGGAAAAATTCTTCCAATAAGCTAAATTTAACGTTAATAAATTTTTTATGCATAATTATCCAATAAAAATACTATTGATACTACTATAAAGTAAATTGATTGTTCAACTAACACGCAAATATATGAAATTAACTGAACTAAAAGAAAAACTAAAAAAAGTAAAATTATTAGCAATGGACGTCGACGGAACATTAACAGATGGAAGTCTATATTATTCCGAAAATGGTGAGATAATGAAGCGATTTTGTGCAAAAGATGGGATGGGAATCACTTTATTAAACAAATCAGGAATACCAAGTGCAATAGTTACAAGTGAGATTTCGCAAATAGTAACAAATCGAGCAAAAAAGTTGAAGATTGAGCACGTTATTTTGGGTAGCAGAAATAAATTACAAGCAATTAGAGATTTAGCAGAACAATTAAGTATAAGTATTGAGGAAGTAGCTTATATTGGAGATGACGTAAATGATTATTTTGCTTTGAAAGAGGTTGGATTTTCCGCTTGTCCGCAAAATGCAGTTGAAATAATCAAAGAAGTTGTTGATTATGTATGCAAAAATGATGCGGGCAACGGAGCAGTAAGAGAAATATGCGATTTAATTTTGCTTTCACAAAATAAATCATTAATTTTAGAAGAGAACTGGTAATTTTCATTTCAAAGGAGGTCATTATGGATTTAAAAAGTGAATATTCGAAAGGTTTTGTTGTTGGTGCAATCATTGGTGGAGTTGCAGGTGCAATAACAGCATTGCTTTTAGCACCGAAAAGTGGCACTGAGCTAAGACGCGATATTGCTGATACTTCTGCCGAACTTTACACCAAAGCAGCAGATTATCTGAAACAAATCGAAAAGAAAGCAGAAGAAAGCTTCACCAAAACAGTTAATGAAGGTAAAGTAAAAGCTGAAAGTATCATTGAAAGTGCCAAACAACAAGCACAAGAAATTATGAGCGGAGCAGAAAACATTCTTCAACAAGCAAAAGCAAAAGCTGTTGAAGCAAAAGAAGCTGTTGCTCACAATTATGACGCAATTAAAGATGCTGCAAAAGCAGGTACCGAAGCTTTTAAAGCTGAGCTAAAAGCATCTCGTGGTAATGAATAAAAGGTGAGATAATGCTTACAGCATTAATCATTGTTGCTATTTTGGCGGGCATTGCTCTGATTTTTGCTGCGTTGAGTATTGTCGATACGGCGAAGTCCTACAAATTGCTTGCTGAAAATGCACAAAAGAACCTTGATAAAATAACTTCGGACACTAACGAACTAAAAACAAGATTAATACAATCACTGGATGAATTATCCATTGTCAAAAGTAAGCTGTTAGTTGTTTTAGATGAAGTGGTTGAATTGAAAAATGATATTTCAGCTTCACTTCAAAGCGTGGATAGTCTTGCAAAGACAATCGACAATTCAGCTCAAAATGTTGGAGATAAAGTTGAAATTTTATTTAAAAAGCTCGAACCATTGAAGAATTTATCCAAAGCACTATATTCAATGATAGCAAATCCCGTAAATAATTCAATTACTTTATTTAATGCAACAAAAAAAGCAATTAGTACTTTTACGGGAAAATTATTTGGTAAATAATTATCGTTTTGTTGCAAATATTAGGCGGTGTCTCGTAAATAGCCTGATTAATAACCTTCGGAAGGTTTCAATCCTTCCGAAGGTTTAGTAAATTATCATTTTGGTATATGGTTATGCGTCCCTAAAAGTAAATTTGACTACTTGATTTATATTTAAAATTTTCAGTTTGAGGCAGTAATTAATAGGTCATTTACGTATTGAGTGATATTTTTATTAATTTACATTGACATTTTAATATTTACTATTGAATATTATGAATGAATTATTAACTCCTGAATTTTCTGAGGAATTGCTAAAAGGTAAAATAGAGGAACTCTCTGAGTTTATCAACGCAGTTCCCGAAATTTATCTTATTATAGATAGTGAAAGAAGGGTTGTTTTTGCAAATAAAGCAATGTATGAGTTTTTCAAAGATAGGCAAACGCTGGAAGTAATAGGAAATAGACTTGGACATTTGCTTAATTGCAGGCACGCCGCCGAATCAATATATGGTTGTGGCACAACGGAAAATTGCCAAACTTGTGGTGCTTTCAAAGCAATTGTTGAGAGTTTGCACGGAAAAAATGCAGTTTATGAATGCAGGATTGAGCAGCACGAAACAGGCGACGCTCTTGATTTTCGAGTATGGGCAACGACATATAATTATAATGGGAATATCTATTCTATTTTAGCTTTATCAGATATTAGTGATGAAAAACGACGTCAGGCTCTTGAAAGGATTTTCTTTCACGATATTTTGAACACTGCGGGTGGTTTGTATGGAATTGCTCAGCTTTTAAATGAATGCCCAGATGATTTGGATGAATTCAAAGATATTATTATCAATTTGTCGGAAAGACTTATTGAAGAGATAAATTCACAAAAATTGTTATTATCGGCAGAAAAGAATGAATTACAAATATCCACAGATGAGATTAATACAAAAAAATTAGTTGAGGAAATTGCATCAACTTATACAAAGAACTATCAAGTTAAGAATAAAAAAATAGATATTGATTCTAAGACTATCGAAGTAAGCATTATTTCAGATAGGACTTTACTTCGCAGGGTGCTGTTGAATATGCTTAAGAATGCTGTCGAAGCAACACCTGCAAATGGAACAATTACAATTGGTTGCACAAATATTGATTATGGTGTTGAATTTTGGGTGCATAACCCTGTTTTTATACCTCGCGAAATTCAATTGCAAATATTTAAGCGTTCGTTTTCAACAAAAGGGACAGGTCGCGGTCTCGGCACATATAGTATGAAGTTGTTAAGCGAAAGATATTTAAACGGTCAAGTCTCATTCAAAAGTGATGAGGAATTAGGAACAGTATTCACTGCTCGCTATCCAATTGAAATTAAAAGAAATTACAATGTGTAGACGACTATTAATATTGTTTTTTATATTTTTACTTCCTTCCTGCAATATATTTCAATCTAAAACTTCCGTTATCAGAGTCAAAGGCTCCGACACAATGTTGGGGCTTGTCGAGATGCTTGCACGTGAATATATGAAATTAAATCCAAATGTAGCAATATATGTAGATGGCGGTGGCTCAAAAAACGGAATTGCTTCGCTCAGAGAGAATGAAGTTGATATTGCAATGGTATCGCGTTTGCTTACACCCGACGAAATTGCAATGTTCGCATCAGAAAATCAATCAATTGGGTTATCATATCTTATAGCCAAAGATGCAATAAGCATTTATATTAACCCAGCTAATCCTGTGAAAGATTTTACCGTAGATGAATTGAGAAAAATTTTCACTTGTAGAATTAATAATTGGAAAGAATTAGGAGGAAATGACCATATAATTAATTTGCTGATAAGAAATCCAAATTCAGGAACATACTATTATTTTCAACAAATAGTACTAAACGGAAAACCATTTTGTTCGGCAGCAACGTCGGAATCGAATATTAATAAATTAGTTGCAACAATTGCAAAAGACAAGTATGCTATTGGTTTTGGAGGTATTGGATTTAATGAAGGGATTGAACACGCAAAAGTCAACGGAGTTGAACCAACAGAGGAAAACGTAAGAAAAGACCTGTACCCATTGAGCAGATACTTACATTTCATAACTTTGAAGCAACCTGAAGGTGTAGTTAGAAATTTTATCGACTGGACATTTAGTCATTACGCTCAATCGTTAATAAAACAATCTGGATATGTGCCAATTTGGAATATTACATACTAATGAATAAACTACCCGAAGAATTAAAAGAACATTATCAGAAGAATAGAGAATTAATCAAGAAGAGATTAAATGAATTTTCAGTGATAGCAGAAGAGGAATATTTCTACGAATTATGTTACTGCATCTGCACTCCACAATCATCTGCAAAAAATGCCGAAAAAGTACAGAAAAAACTTATAGAAATGGACTTTTTAAGTAATGATTTCAATCCTGTTGATTTATTGAGTAATAGAGAACATTACATAAGATTTCATAATCAAAAAGCAGAAAGATTGGTTGAAGCAAAAAAGAAATATTCAGTAGTACTTGATATATTAAATCTTTCAATTTGTCCGAAGGAAAAGCGTGAAAAAATCGTGGGAATAATTAAAGGAATTGGTTACAAAGAAGCGTCCCATTTTTTAAGGAACATAGGATATAGAGATTTAGCGATAATTGATAGACATTTGCTAAAAAATTTACTCAAATGTGGAGTTATTGAGAGTATGCCTAAATCAATCAATAAAGCAAAGTATTTAGAAATAGAGGAAAAATTCAAAATTTATGCGGAAAAAGTAAATATGTCAATTGATGAATTAGATTTACTGTTTTGGAGTTTTGAAACTGGAATGATATTAAAATAAAGGTGTCCTAATTGGACACCCATATTTTTATTGATTATCGGTTTCTTTTGGTATTTCGAAAGTTAATTTACCTTCATAGATTTCTTTCATAGCAAGGAAAGTAGGCTTTGGGAGTTTATCAAAATCGCGACTAATTGAAATTTGGTCTAAATTTGCACCTTCGGATTCGTCGGTATTTGGGATAATGTCTGCCATTTTATTGTTAAGTTCATTTTTTATGTCGTCATTAATTTGTCGGGCTCGCATTCCCATAGCAACAATCGATTGATAAATAGAACCTTTTTCGGACTCTTTCATTCTGACAACGACGGGATTGATAATATATTTTTCCATTTTCCCTCCATAAATTTATGGAATTAAAGATTACAAAAATAATAATAAAAAAAATAACAAAAAACTTTTTTTATTGGAATGAATTAATAAATTTGCTTTTTAAACTTGAAATAACAAATCAAAATGAAAAAACTTTATTACTCTATAAGTGAAATATCAAAAATATTAGACGAAGAACAATATATTTTAAGGTATTGGGAAAAAGAGTTTGATTTTTTGAAGCCGCGAAAAAATCGTGCGGGAAATAGAATATATTCAGAAAAAGATTTGCAAACCCTCAAATTGATTAAATCCTTTATTCGAGACGAAAAATTAAGTGTGAAGGAAGCAAATAATAGATTGAAAAATCTATTAAAATCGAATGAAATAGAGCATTATCTTCCTAACACAATGGCTGAAAAACCAGTAACTAATTCGGGAAGCAAACAAAAAGAGAAAATAAATAAGGAATTAAAGCAGGAATTGCTCATAGTATTGCGTGATATGCTGAATTATCTCAAAAGCCATTAGGCTTTTGGTATTGCGACAGAATTCATACGTCCCATTATCCACGCAACGCGTCTATTTATGTAAGGTGTCGGACGAGCGGGCGACCAGCGATGTGGATTTGGCAGGACAGCCGCCAGAAGTGCAGCCTCGCGTCTTGATAAATTTCGGGCACTTTTACCAAAGAAGTATTGAGAAGCAGCCTCTACCCCATACAAACCTTCACCGAATTCAATTACATTAGCATAAACTTCGATTATCCGTTTTTTCCCCCAGATATTCTCAATTAGAATGGTAAAATAAGCTTCGAGAGCTTTTCTTACGTAATTTCGCCAGTGATACAAAAAGGTGTTTTTTGCTGTTTGCATAGAAATAGTGCTTGCTCCGCGTTTTTTCTTTCCTTTGTGTATTTCATTATATCGCTTTGCAGCTTCGATAGCTTTGCGGTCGAACCCATCGTGTCTCATAAATTTTGCATCTTCGGCAGCAACGACAGCTCTAAAAAAATTAGGAGAAATTTCTTCGAAAGAAACCCAGTCTTGATTGATACCGACAAATTTTCCCTCAAATACACCTTCAATACTACGTAATAACATAGCAGGGGTAATTACAGGATTTATCCATTTAGTCAGGACAACAGCAATAATAGAAGAACCAAAAAATAGAGCAATACTGTAAAAAATGTATTTAATTATTTTTTTAAACAACATTTATTCCCATTTTATAAAGGCAAATTACAAAAATAAGCAATTTAATAAAGAAAAATGCCTATGTTTTTTGTTCTTTTTTTCGAGCAGCAGGGAAAAGAATGTTGTTAAGAATTAATCGATAACCAGGTGAATTTCGATGTAAATTTAAATCCGTTGGTGGATCGCCAACAGCGTGCTGATAATCTTCGGGGTCGTGTCCGCCATACCAGGTAAAAAAGCCTTTACCAATATTACCGTAAATATATTTCACTTCATCGGTACCCTCTCTTTTGCCAAGTATAACAACTTTATCTTTAATCAAACTTTCTCTAAAAGCAGTTGTTTGCCCCAAGAAACCTTTAATTACATTTACGTGATTTTGAGTAAGCATTGTTGGAACAGGATCATATTTGGCAGAAAATTCAAAAAGAGTAAAATAATCGGCTTCTGGATTATGTATCATAGTTGGACCAGTATCTATATCTGAATGCTCATAAATATACGGGTCGAGAATTAATTTGAAATTTTCGAAAGCAAAAGTTTTGGTGTAATCTAATTTTTCATTGGCTCTGTGGTCGCAAGGGTCGCCATCGAACATTACTTCGCAAATATCAACATCAAGAGCAGACAAAGCAATATCGTAGGTGTCAGTGGCAGAGCACATAGCAAAGAGGAAACCTCCCTCCTGAACGTATTTTTTAATTGCAAGAGCAACTTCTTTCTTCATTTCAGAGACTTTATGGAAACCAAGTTTTTTCGCCATACTTTCATTGATAGAAACTTGTTGGATATACCAAGGAGCAGTAGCAAATGCAGCGTAAAATTTACCATATTGCCCTGTAAAATCCTCGTGGTGAAGATGAAGCCAATCATATTCCATTAATTTCCCTGCTAATACTTCTTCATCCCAAACTACATCGTATTGAACCTCGGCATATTCTAATGCAAGACGAACTGCATCATCCCAAGGTGCATTTCCAGGTTGGACATAGACGGCAATTTTGGGAGCTTTTTCGAGACGAACAGCATCCATATTCACGCCTTCCGAGCGAACATAATTTAGTATCTCCTCAGCTTTCGACTGGCTTATCGCCTCGAACGAAATACCTCGAATACGGCATTCGGTTGCAACCCTGTCGTGGTAATCCATCATAAACGAACCTCCACGATAGTTGAGCAACCATTCAGATTGTATCCCCTGGTTGAGTGCCCAATAGACAAGACCATAAGCTTTAAGGTGATTTGTTTGTGCTAAATCCATAGGAATTAGCATCACTTGTGATTTCAGCGAAATTGATGAAACAAACAAGATTATGATTAGAATTATTTTTTTCATTTAATTTTTCCTTGAATTCAATACATATTCAGTTTTTATCAATAAATTAATATATTTGTTCTTTGTTTATCAATCAAAATACTAAATTGATGATTAAAATTTCAAAATTACTGAAAATCAATCAAAAAATTGTTTTAGCATCAAAATCACCGCGTAGAATTACACTACTAAAAAATTTGGGTTTGGAGTTTGATGTAATTCCATCTAATATAAACGAAGATATTAATGAAAAATTACAACCTGCCGAATATGTGATGGAATTATCCAGATTAAAAGCTGAAAATGTTGCGTCAATGCTTGGTGGCGATGAAATAGTAATAGGTGCTGATACAACTGTATATTTAGAAGGGAACTATCTGAATAAACCTAAGGATTGCAACGAAGCATTTGCAATTCTTAAAAGGTTAAGTGGTCAAACGCATCAAGTTTTTACGGGGATTACTCTAATAAATAATCAAACGCGGAAAATAATCAGTGAATATAGCAAAACTGATGTTACATTCAGAGAATTGACTGATGATGAAATCTATGCTTATATTGAAAGTGGTTCACCAATGGACAAAGCCGGTGCTTATGGAATACAAGATGATTTCGGTGCAGTATTTGTAAGCCATATAAATGGGTGCTATTATAACATAGTTGGACTTCCGATTGAGTTGTTTTACAGAATGCTTAAAGAAGTTTTGCGATGAAAGTATCAAAACATAATTGCTTTTATTCTTCATTAGTTATTCCCTGGATAATCATATTGCTGGTTTTCTGGATTTATCCCTTTGTGTGGTCTATAGTTTTGAGCTTTGGAGATTACAATTCTCTACTAAACAGTTTCGAATTCACTGGATTGAAAAATTATGGAACAATTTTTCAAGATAAGCTTTTCTGGAAAGCATTAAAGAACACGATTATATTTACATTCGGAACGGTTCCTGTTACAACTTCACTGGCAATTTTATTAGCTATGTTTATTAATTCTAAAACAATAAAATGGAAAAACTTTTTTAAGACAACGATTTTTATGCCATCAGTAACATCGTTGGTTGTTATATCATTAATATTTATGAACTTATACTCGAAGAACGGGTATATAAATTTGATTTTAAAATCTTTGGGGCTGCCTTTTCCTCAAAACGGGTGGTTGCAAAGCGCTGATTTTGCATTACCCGCAATAATGATAATGGATGTGTGGATGTCCACGGGTTACTATACAGTGCTGTTTTTGGCGGCATTACAAGCAATTCCAGAGGAATATTACGATGCTGCGAAAATAATGGGTGCACATTCCTGGAAAACTTTCTGGAAAATCACATTACCATCTACACGTTCAATGCTATTGTTTATAATTGTAATAAATACAATAAAATCATTCCAGATTTTTGTTGAAATATATGTAATGACCAAAGGCGGACCTATTAATTCAACAACAACGCTTGTTTACCTTATTTACTCGTATGCTTTCGAAAAAACTAACTTAATGGGATATGCCTCAGCTATTGCGATATTATTATTCATTATTCTGGCAGTCTTATCATTTGTGCAGTTTAAACTAATAAAAGAAAGATAGGCTGTCTCAAAATATTTTATGCAAAAACCTTCGGAAGGTTCCGACCTTCCGAAGGTATTGTGAAAATGTATTCAAGTTTCTGAAAAACTATGATATACAAAATAAGAGAAAAAACGAAAAGGTAAATAATCTTTTGCTCAAAAGTTAATGCCTTGATAGTGTATTTTGTATTTTCCCTTTCAAGAATACAAAATAAATCAGTTTTTCAGAGCAGTTTATTGAAATATATGTTTCTTTATTGTTTACCCATCATACGGTTAATTGATTGCATAAATTCAGCTTTTGAACGACTACCGACAATGGTTTCAAAAATATTCCCATCTTTGTCGATAAGAAAAGTAGTTGGAACTGCTTGAATACCACCATAAGCACCCGCTATTTTCATTCTAAGAGGGCTTGCAGATGGAACAACAACATTCAAATAATTAATGCCGTTAGCGGCGACGAACTCGGAAACGTTTTTGCCCGCTGATTCAAAGTCAGGTTGTCTTTCTAATGCGACACCAATAACAACCAATTCATCTTTCAGTTCTTTCTGAATTTCAATTATTTCGGGAATTTCACGTCTGCAAGGTGGACACCAGGTTCCCCAGAAATTCAAAAAGATGTATTTGCCTGTTGCATAATCTTTGATTGATTCATTTTTATCAATATTTTTGAAATAGAAATTTACTAACTTATTTTCTGTTCGTTCGCCAACTTCTGATAATTCAAAAACGCCAGGCGAAGAAACTGCTTTAGTATTTGAATTAGTCTCTTGTTTTATTTGCACATTTTCAGTAATTTTAGGTTGGTCGTCGTTCTTTTGCTGAGTGCAAGCAGACTGAGAAAACGCAACAATAAACGAGAAAGCAAGGATTAAGAAAATTTTTGTGTTGTTTGTCATAAATAAACCCTTTAATTGTTAACAAGTATTGTCGATAATTTTATAAATAGCTTTAACGAATTAGTTCTATCAAATATTTTAAAAATATTACTAAAATGAAATATAGTCTTTTTTTATTCATTATTCTTAATAAATGGCACAATTATTGATTAATTACAAATTACTATTAATGGAAAAAGAATGAGCAAGGATTTCAACATATATTTAATTGATGATGAGAAGCAGATAGTATTCTCGTTATTTAAGATAATCAATAAGTTGTATCCGAATATTGAACTAAAATTATTCACTGATGCATTAAGTGCCTGGGAAGCCTTAGCTAAAGAAGAAAACACTGCCATTGTAATTTGTGATTTAATTATGCCCGGAATGACTGGTTTGCAATTGCTGAGAAAAATAAAAACTACCGAAAGCACAAAGAATTTTTACTTTATTGCAATGTCGTCGAGCATAGAACCAGAGGTTAATATCAAAACTATTCAGCAAGGTGCTGATGATTTTTTAGTAAAGCCATTTTCGGTGGATGTACTTTTAGCTAAGGTGCGTGCAGCAATAAGAGTTGTGAAAATGCTTATTTCAGAAGATGAATACAAAGAAAAGATGAGCGAATATGAGCAAGAACTGGATAAAGCAGCGCAAACGATGATTGAACAAATTAAGAGTTTTATTGAAATACGGTTGCCTGAATTATCAAAAAGAATTCCCAAAATAATTGAAGCTTCTGAATTTATTGGGAAAGAATTGTGCGAATCGATGGAGGAAGTCGAAAATATCAAGAAAGCGGCGGAGCTGTGTTTTTGTGGAAGGATTGGATTGAACGAAAAGATTGTTGAAACCCCAGCGATGACAAAAGGGATGGTAACAAGACCAGAGATGCTTGATATTCCCAAAAATTCACGTGAAATGCTTTCAAAAATTAGAGGAACGGAAAGTTACGAACCTATTATTTATCATATATATGAAAACTTCGACGGCACGGGGTTCCCCGAAGGAAAGAAAGGTTGGGAAATTCCGCTTGGTTCGAGAATTTTGCGAGTAGCATTAGATTTCGAAGAAATGATGAAAAAAAATGCTGATAATGCAGCGAAAACTATAGAGCAAATGTTTATCGAAGCAAGACGGTTGTATGATCATAGAGTAATTACATTTTACGATCAATACCTTGCTTCGAAAGAAGTTTCACGTGTCCTTGGAGTGAGGGGACGCGAATACGTTGTTGCAATTCACGAGCTGGACGAAACGATGACCACAGCACGCCATATTGTAACAGAATCGGGGCTTATACTTGTTGCCCCGAATGTTAATTTGAACGAAGAAAGAATTGAGCGTATAAGAACAATTAACAGAACCGACCCAATATTAGGTAAAATTTATATTAGAAATAAGTAATTATTCCCAAACATACACTAATTGAGCATATACTCCGCGTTTAGTATGAAGTCCCAAGCCAATTCCAATGTTATCAGTTAAATAATAATTTGCACCAGCACCAAATGCAATACCCTGACTATTTTCAACTTTATAACTGTACCTACCTAACATTTGTCCAGTGTTGCTCACTTGCTTTGCTAAAACAGAATCTTGTTGAGTGTAGTAACCAATACTACCAAAAAAATTCCAGGGGAACATTTCATAATGAATCGCACCGTCAAATGTAACAATTATTCCTGTGTGCTTCTCTTCAACAAAACCGTTTGGCAGAGGTTGAGATGGATTTAGATTAACTCCAATTGGTGGAATATTAGAATATTTTGGGATTTTGTTTGCAAAACCAACAACCCCAAGAGATAAACTTGCAAACCAATAACGGAAACCAATTCCCATACTAAGCCCATCTGTACCTCCACCGAAATCAAACATAAGTCCTTTGAGCGTTACATTGTCGTTATCCGAAGGTTGAGCATTAGCAAAGTAATAGTGCGTGAAAAAAGAGAAAATTAGAATTAAGGTAATAATTTTTTTCATAGCAACTCTCCATTTAATATTACAAAATTAAATTCGAACCTTTGAATTAGTATTATAATCTTAAAATAAAGATTTTTTTGTAAATTGAACAATAATTTCAATAATTTTTAGTTAAAAATGAGACGATTATCTTTTTTTATTGTAATGTTTCTTCTAATAAATGCAATATCTTGCACTAAAACTTCTTTTTCATCACAACAAAGAAATTTTATTGAAAATCAGAATACTTTTAAAAATGTAATAGCTACGTTGCTGGAAAGAGGTGCCGACACAAATTTCGTATATAGTTTGTTGTCGAACGGGAAAACTCAATTCAGTGAAAAATATGTAAAAATAAATGTTACGGGCTATTTGAGCAAGACAGATTACACCCACTTTTACAATAGCAGCTCGATAAATAGCACCAAAGATTTTATCGTGAAGAATCGCGAAATATTGGAACAAGCAGAAAGGCAGTTTGCAGTACCAAAGGAAATTATTGCTTCAATATTATGGATTGAAACAAGGTTTGGTAATTTTTTAGGCACGCATCATATTGTTAGCGTGTTTCTCTCGACTGCAATGTGTAATGAACCAGAATATATTAGGCTTAATGAAAAAGAAATAGAGATTAATTTCCCAGATGACATACAAAAACAGGACAGTTTAAAAATTGTTTTGAAAGAAAGGTCAGAAAGGAAGTCAAAATGGGCGATTAATGAAATACTTGCATTAGAGAAGATGAGAAATCGCTATAAAATACCGATTGGAGATATTTACGGTTCGTGGGCGGGAGCATTTGGAATTCCGCAGTTTTTACCATCATCTTACGTGAAGTATGCAATAGATGGAAACAACGATGGCGTCGTTGATTTATTTAATTTGTCAGATGCTGTTTTCTCTGTGGCAAATTATTTAAAAAGTCACGGATGGGGAGAAATGCTAAGCGAACAAAGAAAAGCAATATTCGCTTACAATAATAGCACTGCTTATGTTGATGCAGTAATGAAACTTGCTGAATATGCAAAATAAAACCCCCAAAAAGGGGGCTTTGCGGCGTTTCCACCAGGTCGAAAACATAATTGGGGGGAATTATAGCTTTCGACTAAACAGTTTTTATTGCAGAACGAACTACTCCCCAGATTTTGAAATTGTCGTTTTTACTGACAATTATCGGTAAATAGTTTGGGTTTTCAGAAATCAAAGCAACGCAATGCTCTTCAAATTTAATTTTCTTCACCACAAGTTTTGAATTTATTTCTGCAACAACAATATCGCCATCCTTTACAGTTTTGTATTTATCAACAAGCAATATATCGCCGTTATTAATAGAGGCCCCGACCATAGAATCGCCTTTAACGCGAATTAGGAAGCAACTTTCGGGATTATCAACCACGTAAGATGCAATATTGAAATTGCTATAAGAAAATGTATAAGTGTTGTTATAAGTATCATCCCCGAAAAGTTTAATATTGTGTTGCTTTTTCTCTACATCGAATTTTTCGAAAACCCTCATTGTTCCCTCATAAATAAAGATACAATGAGATATTATCATTTTTTGTGCCAAATTTTGCAAAAAAGAAAAAAAATACTGGAAGAAAAACTGATAAATGTATACTTAAAGGAATGAGCGAAAGACGAGACTCGAACTCGCGACCCCAACCTTGGCAAGGTTGTGCTCTACCAACTGAGCTACTGTCGCTTATTGCACAAAGAACTGGAGCAAAAATAAGAAGCGTTTCGGAGAATAACAAAAAATTTGTGTTGTAATTGCCCATTTTCAGCGAGAAGGATACTTTACATTGGCTTCAAAAACGTTAGTTAGCAATAGAAAATGACAAAAATAAACTATTTTTCATATTAATACTTCTATATAAGAAAAGGAGTGGTTTTTGTGCTTACAATTGAAAAGCAAATATTAGTGGTCAATACTATTGTTGACTCGCTCGAAGAACTCAACAAGATATTGCGAATGAACACAAAAATATCCGAGCAAATTCATTCAACAATAGGGGAAATTCTTAAGTTTATGGGGAAAGTATTAAAGAATTTTCCTGAAATGCTGATTTCCAAAAAGAAGGTTATGTATAATAAACAAGATATTTTATTTTTTTATGACGAAATGATGAAAGCCTGGCAAGATTTTTTTGAAAATCCTGATAATTTTTTCAATTCATACGAGACGTTTTCGTTAATATGGAAAGATTATCAAAAATTGCTAAATAAGCTTGAAAATAACGCAACTACAATTTATATTTCACTGAATTAAGATAGGAGTATCTTTTAAAAATGAGTTACTATGGCTTTAGAAGATTTAGCTTGTTTCCACCAGTGATAAAAACAATAATGCTGATAAATGTAGTAATATTTATTGTTCAGCATTTGATGTTATCGGTGTTTACAATTGGTGGAGTGCCGTTCGACAGGATAATTATTCATTATTTTGCACTTCAACCATTTTTCGATGGTTCAGATATTATTCCGAATAATGCTTTTTATTTTTGGCAATTACTAACATATCAATTTCTACACGCAAATTTCTGGCATATTTTCTTTAATATGTTTGTATTGTGGATGTTTGGGACAGAGCTCGAAGATGAGTGGGGACAGGGTAAATTTTTAGCGTTTTATATCTTATCAGGTATTGGAGCAGGGATTACGCATTTAATTGTAAGTCCGATGTTGGGAACAATTGCACCAACAGTGGGAGCTTCGGGAGCAGTTTATGGAATATTATTAGCCTTTGGGCTTTCTTATCCAGATAGACCGATATATATGTTCCCATTTTTCATTCCAATTAAAGCTAAAATTTTCGTGATTGTTATGATTGCGATTGAACTGATATTTGGATTCTCAGTTAATGACCAGATTGCACGTTTCGCACATTTAGGTGGAGCTGCAACAGGTTTTCTTCTATTGAAGTTCGGAGATAAACTTGGTATTTATGCAGTTGCTGAAAAACTCTTTAAGCGAAAAGCACCCAAACGATATGATTTTGATGATTACTACTCACAAAGAACAAGGTTTGAAAGAGAGCCCAAAATATATTCATTCACAAAAAATCCCGATAATTTAAACTATACTATCTACAAAGAAGAAACTCCTGCTTCAACAAAAATTGTAATTACTATTAACGGCGAGAACATAACACAAAGTCAAATTGATGAAATACTTGATAAAATTTCTGCAAGTGGGTATCAAAGTCTCACAGATAGAGAAAAGCATATTCTGATTGAATTAAGTAAGAAGCTGTAAAAATGCAATTTGATAAAAAAATCACAAAAAAAATATTGGTCGGCAAAATAGAAATAGGCGGAGGTTCGCCAATTTCTATACAAACAATGACCAAAACTAAAACATCAGATACGATTGCTACGCTGAAACAAATTGAGCAGGTTGCGCTTGCAGGAGCTGATATTGTTCGGGTAACAGTTAATGATGAAAATGCCGCAAATTCAATGCAAGAAATTTGCAAGACCTCCCCTATTCCAGTAGTTGCGGATATACATTTTAATTATATTTTTGCATTAAAATCGATTGAAGCAGGCGTTGCAAAGGTTAGAATTAATCCCGGGAATATTGGTTCGAGCGAAAGAATAAAAAAAGTGCTTGATGCTGCTCGAACTAATGGCATTCCGATTAGAATTGGGGTGAACTCGGGTTCGTTGGAAAAAGATATTTTACAAAAGTATGGTCATCCGACAGCAGAAGCTCTGGTTGAGAGTGCTTTGCGACACGTTAAAATAGCAAATGATTATAATTTTGATGATATTTGCATTTCTGTAAAATCTACAAGTGTTAAATTAACTGTTGAAGCTTATCGTTTATTATCTGAAAGAACTAATTATCCTTTGCATTTGGGAGTTACCGAAGCAGGTACCTTTTTAAGTGGAACAATAAAATCTGCGGTTGGAATTGGCAGTTTGCTTGCAGAAGGCATAGGCGATACAATTAGAGTTTCCTTAACAGACGACCCAGTTCGAGAAGTTGAAGTTGCACAAGAAATACTACAATCGCTTGAATTAAGAGAAAAATACATTGAAATAATATCTTGTCCAACTTGTGGGAGATTGCAGGTTGATTTAGTCCCAATTGCCAAACAATTGCAGGAAAGAGTTCGTCCAATAAAGAAAAAGATTAAAGTTGCGTTGATGGGTTGTGCGGTCAATGGTCCAGGTGAGGCAAGAGAAGCAGATATTGGTGTTGCTTGCGGTGATGGAGAAGCATTACTTTTCAAAAGTGGGCAAATAATTGGGAAAATACCCGAAGAAAAAATATTAGAGATATTAATAGAAGAAATTGAAAAATATTAATAAAGGTGAAATATGCCTTTTAAGAACATTCTGATACCAACAGATTTCTTCGAGGGATTTGAAGTAGCATTAGAATATGCAAAAAAAATTGCAGAATGCGGCAATTCCACTTTGCATATTTTGCACGTCGTTGAACCATCGTTGTATCCATCCGATATGGGATTTGGTCATTTAAGCTACGTCGATATAGAAAAAGAATTAATGAATAGCTCGAAAGCCGAAATTGAAAAGATAGAAAAATCTCTGTCAGCTGAAAATTTTAAGGTTAAAACAGCGATACTATTCGGAAGAGCATCAGACCAAATTGTAGAATATGCCAAAAACAATAATATCGATATAATTTGCATTACTACGACGGGAAGAAGCTCGTTCGACAGGTTTATTTTTGGTAGCACGACCGAAAAAGTGCTGCGCAAAGCAGAATGTCCCGTTTTGTCAATTAAAATTCCTGCAAAATCAAATGATTAAGAATATAATAATCGACTTTGGTAATGTTATTTACAAAGTTGATTTGCTTGCAGCACATAAAAAGTTCTATGAAATTGCTAAAAGCAACGGATTATTACTCGATTTCAATCTTTTAAATGGCATAATAGATAAATATGAATGCGGTAAAATAAATACAATTGAATTTAGAGATAGCATCAGGAATTTACTTGGTTGGGAAGCATCAGATGAAGAATTTGATTTAGTATGGAATAGTATATTAATTGAACCCTTTGAGTATTCGGAAGAAGCAATAAATAAACTTGCAGAGAAATATAATTTATTTCTGCTGAGCAACACAAGTCCGTTACACTTCGATAGATTTTTCCCCGAAATGAAACCAGTGTTTGATAAATTCAAAAAATTGTATTTTTCTTTTGAAATAGGATATAAAAAGCCCTCTGCCCAAATATACAAACACACACTTTTTGACGCTCAAATTATTGCGCAAGAAACTATGTTCCTTGATGATATTCAAGAAAACATTGATATGTTCGCTTTGCTGGGTGTTCGAGGATTACAAATTTCAGAAAAATTTACTTTAAAAGATTTTGCATTAAGTTTTTAATTTTTCCATATTTTCATTATTTTTGCATTTGTTTAATTGAAAAATAACTATGATTGTATTAATAACCGGTGCATCATCCGGAATTGGGAGGGCTTGTTGCTACGAATTTGCATCGAAAGGTGCAGATTTAATAATTTTAGCACGCCGCGAAGAAAAACTCAATGAAATAGCATCAGATATTCAAAGCAAATACAATGTAAAAGTGCTTGCCCGAGTATGTGATGTTAGAAATTATGAGCAAGTGAAAGAGACGATTGATAGTTTGCCACCCGAGTGGAAAACAATAGATGTATTAATTAATAATGCGGGATTGGCGAGAGGTTTAGAGAAAATTCAGGATGGATTTATTGAGAAATGGGAGGAAATGATAGATACTAACGTTAAGGGGCTGCTTTACGTAACTCGTTGTGTATTGCCGATTATGATTGAAAGAAATTATGGTGATATAATAAATATTGGTTCGATTGCGGGACACGAGGTTTATCCAGGAGGCAATGTTTATTGTGGCACAAAATTTGCGGAACGTGCAATCTCGAAAGGAATGACAATTGACACGAATGGTTATAATATTCGGGTATGTAGTATTGATCCAGGTATGGTAGAAACAGAATTTTCATTGGTGAGGTTTGATAACGATGCGGAGCGTGCCGCAAATGTTTATAAAGGACTTGAAGCACTCAAAGGCGAAGATATTGCTCGAATTGCTTCATTTATTGTGCAGCAGCCTCGTCACGTTAATATACAAAGTATTGTGTTGACACCAACACAGCAGGCAACTGCAACTATTGTATCGAGAAAATAATTATTTTGAAGGATAAAATGAAAGAGTTATTGAACTTTATTGAAAACAATCAAGAAAAGCATTTAGAACAGCTTAAAGAGTTTTTAAAACTAAAAAGTATTAGTTCAGAGCCTGAATACAAGGAAGAAGTACGGCGTACTGCAATGTGGCTCAAAATTCACTTATCGAAAATTGGTTTTGAGAAAACCCAAATTTTCGAAACGAAGGGTCATCCAATAGTATATGCAGAGTGGCTTGGGGCTGGTACAAATGCTAAGACTGTTCTTATCTATGGGCATTATGACCTTCAACCTGTTGACCCTATTGAAGAATGGCATACACCTCCATTTGAACCAACTGTAATTGATAACAAATTGTACGCACGTGGAACAGCCGACGACAAGGGTCAAATTTTTGCTCATATCAAAGGAATTGAAGCACATTTCCAGACTTACGGGAAGTTGCCAGTAAACGTGAAATTACTTATCGAAGGCGAGGAAGAAGCTGGAAGTGGGAATTTAGATGAATTTATAGCAAATAACAAAGGCCTTCTAAAATGTGATACAGTTCTTATTTCTGATACGGAATGGTATACTTTCGGGCTGCCTTCAATTTGCTATGCTTTGCGTGGTATTTCATTTGTTGAAGTCAAAGTTATAGGTCCCAATCGTGATTTGCACTCGGGTTCTTACGGTGGTGCGGTTGATAATCCAATCTTTGTATTAGCAAAGATGCTTACAAAGCTCAAAGACGATAGGGGTAAAATATTGATACCTGGTTTTTATGATGATGTAGTCAAAGTAAGCGAAGAAGAACGTAAACATTTCAAAAATCTACCATTTTCCGAAGATGAACTTAAAAGAAGTATAGAAGTGGAAGAATTATCAGGCGAAATAGATTTCAGCGTATTAGAAAGAATCTGGATAAGACCAAGCATAGACGTCAATGGAATTAAAGGTGGGTATATTGGCGAAGGAATGAAAACAATTATTCCTTCGGAAGCATCAGCAAAAATCTCGATGAGACTTGTTCCGAACCAAACCCCTGAAGATATAACTGAAAAGCTTTCGAAATACTTAATTTCGATTGCTCCGAAAAGTGTAAAAGTAATTGTCAATCCTGCACACGGCGGCAATCCCGTTATAACACCAATAGATAGCCCTGGAATTAAGGCAGCTGTCAAAGCATTAGAAGTTGCATTTAATAAAAAACCTGTTTTTATGAGAGAGGGCGGTTCAATTCCAGTAACTGACACATTCTCTAAAATGCTGGGGGCTCCACCTGTGTTGATGGGACTTGGTTTGCCAGACGATAATATCCATGCACCCAATGAAAAAATTAACTTAGAGAACTTTTTCGGTGGAATTAAGGCATCTGCTGTATTTCTGAGCGAATATTCTAAATTATAAAGTAATTTTAAATATTTATGTTTTATTTGGGTGGTTGATTTGTATCAATCACCTTTTTTTATTAAAGCGTCTGTTTGAAAAATAAAACATAAAAGTAACAATTACGTCTTTTTTGTGTTGTATTGTAGATATTTATTTGATATTGCTAATGAGAAGAATAATCATTATAATATTAATTGTTTTGTCTCAAAATTTATTGATTGCTCAGACGGCGTTAGAACAGCGATTGAGACTTGCTGAAACGTATGAAAAGAGCGGAGATATTAACAATGCTGCGAGAATTTACGAAGAATTATATAAAGAAAATAGCAATAATCAGGTAATTTTTGAAGGGCTGGTGAGGAATTTTTCATCGCTTAATAGATATAGCGAATTGCTTCAATATGTTAAGGAAAGATACGATAAGCAAAAAGATATTATCACTACAAGCATTTATGCTGAACTCTTGTGGAGGACTGGTAGCACAAATGAAGCAAACAAAATTTGGGACAAAGCAATAAGTGATTATTCGCAAAATCCGCTTGTTTATGAGCAGATTTCTAATTCTATGATACAAATGAGGTTGTTCGACAAGGCAATCTCGATTTTGAAGCAGGGACGAAAGAATTTAAACAACAAGGTTATTTTCTCTGAGAATTTAAGCAAGCTATATATTGCAATTGGAGACTATCAAAATGGTTTAACTGAGATATTATCTCAGTTTCAAGTCAATTGGAATTTAGCAATAACGCAAGGTAGGATTTACGCATTATTAATAAATGAAGAAGCGGAAAAATATATCCTGAATGAGTTGAGAAAATTTGCCAATAACAATAGTGAAAATATCCTTGCTCAGGAACTGCTGGCGTGGTATTATCGAACAACTAATAAGTTAGAACAGGCTCTTGATTTATTCAGAAATATTGATAGATTGAAAAAAGCAAATGGCGCTGAAATACTTAGATTTGCCGAAGAATGCCGCCGAGATGGTCAGTTTGACGTGGCAATAAAAGCTTATGGAATTGTAATTGATTTTGGGAAAAGCCACCCTCTATTTAATTCTGCTTTGTATGGATACACAAGAACGTTAGAACAAAAGGTTATGGCTCAAAAGCAAATTTCAAAAGAATCTGCTAATGACGTAGTTTCAAGATATAAAAGTATAATTAAAGAATTTCCTAATACTCAGCAGGCAACTGAAAGTAGGTTGAGAATTGCATATATATTATCAAATTACTTAAATAATAATGATGAAGCGATTAAAGAACTAAATGCTGCTATTTCGGAACGACCAAGGACAAGTATTGCTGCTACTGCAACTATTGATTTGGCAAATATTTACATTAATCTGGAAAAATTTGATGACGCAACTACAATTCTGAACAATTTTATAAAAAACTTCGCAAACAATTTTCAAAGTTTAGCAAATAAAGCAAACTTTATGTTAGCTGAAATTTTATTTTTCAATGGGTTATTGGATTCAGCGCTCAAACAATACGCAAATTTGATAATAGTTCCTGAAACAGATATTGCAAATGCGTCGTTAAATAGAATTGTATTAATTGAGCAAAACAAACAATATACAAAAGCACTTTCGACCTTTGCACGTGCTGAATTCGAGGAACGTAGGAACAATTTGAAAGAAGCAATAGAATTGTATTCGACTGCTGCAAATTTATCCTCGGGAACAGAATTATTCGAATTAGCCTTAAAAAAGAAAATAGAGATTGAATTTTTAAGCGATGATTATCAATCAGTAGTGAAAACAGTTGATTATTTGTTGGAAAAGGTACCCGATTCAATTTATGGAGATTTTGCACTGTTAAGAAAAGCCGATTCGCTTGTATTAATTGGTAACAAGCAAGATGCTTTAAATCTATATACTGAAATTTTATCAAAATATCCACTTTCGATTTATTTACCAGAGATTAGAGAAAAAATCAGAAGTTTGAGAAATGAAACAATATAATTCCGATAGATTTCGATATTTTATATTTTTTTTCTTAATCACGTTTTTTTTAGCAAACTTTCAATATTTAGAAGCGAAAAAGAAGAAAAAAGTCAGCAGAAAATGTCCTCCTATTTCGCACACATTTATTCAAGATACAATACTTGGCGAGGGAATATATTTTCAGAGAGCGATAATAAATTATAACTGCAACAGACACGACACCTATATTATTAAAGCACATTTGAAGGAATGCAATTGCTCTCCAATGGTTCTGAAAGCCCGAGATAATATCACTGCTCTGGATAAATTACAAAATATTGTTCAATACTATGATTCTTTGTATCAAGATATTATTTATGGAGCAGTAAATGCGAATTTCTGGCGAGCCTATACCAATTTTCCTATCGGTCCAGTTATCATTAATGGGGAAATAGTTCAAATTCACAGTTACAAAGAATGGAGTTCAATACTGTTTAATGCTTTAGGAGTACCTTTTATCGATAATTTTAAAATTTCAGGCGAAATAATTCTTAACAAAAAGAATAAATATCAAATACAAGATATTAATAGAAGAACAGATTCAACAGGAATTGTGGTTTATAATAAATATAGCGGTTCGCAAATCCCAGCATTCAGTCTTCAAAAAATAGAAGAAATGATAGCACAAATAAGAGATAATTCCGAAGAAGTAATATATAACGATTCAACAGAAGCAGAATTCAACCTTGAAGTAATGAAAGAAGAATTTATTAAAACAGAATTAATGAGTTCAATCGAATTTGCTACTCCCAAAATCAGCATAAAATACCTTAACGAGCCATCGATTAATTCTGTAATTAATTGTTTGGTGATTGAAACTGGTTCTAAAGTTATGAATATGCCAGAAAATGGTTGTATAATTTCATTTGGTCAAGATTTTGGGGCTTTGAAATTGCCAGATGTTGGAGATACGATAAAGCTTAAATTTTCTACAAATGTGCATAACAAGCAAATTTTCACTGATGGGGTTTGTGGCACACCTCGATTAGTTCGCAATGGAATTGCTGAACACGAAGCAATAAAGGAAGGTTCGAAAGGTAAAAGATTTATACATAAGAATTTACCAAGAACAGCAATAGGCTACAACAGAAAAAAAGATATACTATATTTAGTAGCAGTCAAACAGACTAATTCATCAGAAAAAACCGATGGGGCAAATTTAGCATCATTAGCAAGAATAATGAAATATATTGGTTGCTATGATGCAATGAATTTAGATGGGGGCGGCTCAACAATTATGGTAATCGATGGGAAAAACGTTTTAAACAGAGATAATCCCTATTCCTCACGTAGAATATCTGTGGGAATAGGGATTAAAAGTATTGATAAAAACTAATCTTCGTTATACATTCGATTTATTATTTCAGCGTAATTTCTTTCGACTATGTGCCTTTTGATGCTCATTTTAGGGCTTAATTCGCCATTTTCAACACTGAATGGTTTGCTAAGAAGGGAAAATTTTCTGATTTTTTCGAATTTGGATAAATCTTTTTGGTAAAAGTCAATTTCTTTCTTGATATGTTGAATAATTTTGTCGTTGACTATTAGTTCTTCTTCACTGTTGTATGTGATGCCAAGGTCGGATGCTAATTGTTTGAGTTGCTCGAAATTAGGAGTAAGTAGCGCAGTGCAATATTCTCTTCGCTCGCCAATTAAAACACATTGGTCAATATATTTGCTCTGGCAGAGAAGATTTTCGATTGGCTGGGGTGCGATATTTTTACCACCACTCGAAACAAAAATATTTTTCTTTCTATCTGTAATTTTCAAATTACCTTTTTTCGTATACACAGCAATATCGCCAGTATAGAGCCATCCATCAGCGTCAATTGCCTCTTGTGTTGCTAATTCGTCTTTCCAATATCCTTTCATAACATTGGGTCCACGAACCAATATTTCGCCGTCGTCAGCCAGGATAACATCTACATTATCCAATGGCATACCAATTGTTCCCAACTCGGGATTGTCTTCCCTATTGAAAGAAACAACAGGCGATGCTTCCGTCAGCCCATAACCTTCATAAACTTTTACGCCCATCGCCCAAAAGAACTCAGCAACATCAACAGGCAGAGCTGCACCACCTGAAATCATTCTGCTTAGCCTACCTCCAAGTTTCTCTCGTAGTTTTGAAAAAACAAGTTTGTCGGCTAAATTGTACTGCGTTTTTAAAATGGGATTATTCTTATTATTCAAGATATTTCTAACGTATTTTACTCCAACAGAAACTGCCCAATTAAACATTTTTTTCTTAATTGGGGATTCTTTTTCCATTGCAAAATAGATTTTTTTCTTGATTGTTTCGAGCAATTTCGGGACGGTAGTCATAAAGGTAGGTCGAATTTCTTTAATGTTGGAGGCAACCGTATCGATAGATTCGGCTAAAGCGATTTCGGCACCACCAAGGAAAAAAGCATAGAAACCTGCCGTTCGCTCGTAAGCGTGGCATAATGGTAAATAAGAAAGAGTAACATCGTTACTTACATCGCTTCCAAAAGCTTTCAGCGATGCAATTGCATTAGAAACTACATTTTTATGAGTTAGCATAACACCCTTGGGATTTCCCGTGGTGCCACTTGTATAAATTATTGTAAGCAAATCATCTTCATTTACTTTATTACAACAATCAAATATTATTTCATCTCTTTCTTGTTTATTTCGCAAAGATGCACCACGCTGAATAAGTTCAGAAATTGAACGCACAAATACGTTTTTCCTGTCGTAGTCATCATTCATAACGATAATGTGTCTCAGAGACGGGATATTGTCCTTAAATTCCAGAACTTTTTTTAGTTGAAAGTTGTTAGAAACAATTATTGCAGAAACTTCACTATGAGAGAAGATGTATTCTTCTTGCTTTGCAGTAAGAATTGGGAAAATCGGTACATCAATTGCACCAATTAGAGAAATTGCAAAAGAGGAAATAATCCATTCGATGCGATTTTCAGAAGCAATACCAATTTTATCACCTTTGTGGATACCAAGTTCCATAAAGGCAAGTGCTAAACTAAAAACTTTATCTCGCAGCTGGTCATAATTCAAGCTAATCCATTCATCATTTTGTTTATATCGAAACGAAACCTTGCTACTCCCCCATTTATCACAAGTCTTGTTGAACAATTCAGGAACGGTTAAATACCTCATCTTTTACTCTCTTAAATTAAAACATTGCTGAAAGAATATCATTTTGATTAATATTGAAAAAATAATCGTCTAAATTATAACGGCTTAAAACTTGTTTAATTTCCTCTTCTTTGTGCGGAATAGAAACAAATGCTTCTTCGATTTCAGTAATATCTTTATGAGTGAAGAAATCACCGTAAAATCTTAATCTCTGAATGACACCATTTTCAACAAACATAGCAACTTCAAGTGTTCCGCCCTCAGTTCTAACAGATTTAGAGAAATTATATTCTGGAGAATAGCCGAAATTCCACTCCCAGGTGGAATATTTTTTTTCAACTAATTCGTTTATTTTTTTAATATCTTCTTCTGTTATTTCATAAATTTTTGCATCTTCATACATTTCAAGGATATGATTGAATACAAGGTTGATGAATTCCAGCACTGTCAAGGGTGTTTGTAAATGTTCAGAAACATTTGTAACTCGGCTACGAACTGATTTCACAGCTTTATCAGTATATTTTACATCTTTGACATTAAGAGCCTGGGATAAATCCGACATTTTAGCAGAAAACAAGATAGTGCCGTGATGAAGAATTCTGTTTTTATAGACGTGTTCGGCATTGCCTGAGAATTTTTTCCCATCTATTGTTAAATCATTTCTACCTTCGAATTTTGCATTAACACCTAATTTGAGAAGAATATCCAAAATTGGTTGAACGTATTTTCGGAAATCAACGAGCTTTTCGCTTTCACCAGTTTCAATAAAAGTAAAATTAATATTGCCCAAATCGTGAAAAACTGCTCCACCACCCGTCATACGGCGAACAACTTTGATATTATTTTCTTTTACGTAGTCGTAATTAATCTCGGCAAGAGTGTTTTGATGTTTTCCAACAATGATGGCGGGCGAGTTTCTCCAAAGCATAAAAATGTTTTCGCTAAAATTATTGAAAAAGTATTCTTCCGCAGCAAGATTGAAATATGGTTCAGTTGAATTATTAAGAATACAAAGCATTTTTTCCTCGAATTATTCAATAAAACAATGAGGAAAAACGATTAAGGGAAGAAATTATTTAAAACCTTACAAATTAATTAATTAACAGTAAATAAAGCGTGAATATCTTGACCGCAATTTGTCAAAGCTCTGAGTTTAAATTTAAGCGATTCTTTCAAATAATTTATCTTAAATTTCTCAAAAGAATGAATACCATTGCCTATGATGATAGGAGCAATGAACAGATGAAGTTCGTCAATCATCTGAGATGCAGCAAAATTCGAAAGGAGTTCGGCACCACCTTCAACTAAGATTGATGTAATACCGAGTTCTGTGAAAGCGTATAAAGCACTGGGAATATTGAGCTTGCCGGAATCATTCACTTCAACGGGAACAAGTTTAATTCCTGCTAATTTCAGAGTTTCAGCTTTTCTTGTTTGGAGAGCGTTGGGGCTACAACAAATATATGTGTTTTCACGATAATCTTCCTGGAAAAGATTGAGATTTAGTGGCAAGGTAAGGTCGGTATCGAAAACAATTCTTTTAGGATTAATCCCGTCAATATCTCTAACGGTTAGCAAAGGATTGTCTAATTGAGCAGTTTTTTTGCCAATTGCCACAGCATCAACTTCGTTACGCAAAATATGTACTTTACGACGACTTTCCTCAGAGGTAATCCATTTTGATTCACCTCTGTTTGTTGCAATACAACCATCGAGCGACTGACCAACTTTTGCAATAACATACGGCAATCCCGTTGTAATATGCTTTGAGAAAAATCTATTTATCCATTTGCATTCTTCTTCTAAAATACCAACTTCGACCTCAATGCCAGCATCTCGAAGTTTTTGAACGCCAGAACCTGAAACATCAGGATTAGGGTCTATCATACCGACAATAACTCTGGAAAAACGTTTTTCAATGATTAAGTCCGCACAAGGAGGTGTTTTGCCAAAATGAGAGCAAGGTTCTAAATTCACAACAAGGGTACAACCCTCGAAACTATCACGAGCTGCATTTTCAATAGCCATCACTTCTGCGTGAGGACCACCGAATTCTTCGTGCCAACCTTCAGCAATAATTTGACCATTTTCCAAAATAACACATCCAACACGTGGATTGGGGCTAACCTTGCCTGTCCCTCTTAGAGCAAGTTCAATTGCTCTTTTCATCGCTGATTTGTCGGTAAAAAACATATCTATTCCAAAAAAATTGTTTTAGCAATTGATAAATTATTTGGTTGTAAAGGTAAAACAAAATTCACAATATATTCGCCGCCAGATAATTTATTTCCAACATTGTCAATTTTGTTCCATTCAATTGAGTAATATTGAAAATCATATTTTTCTTTCGGGGATAGTTCTCCCACAACAGTCAAAAAACTTTTATTTGCATTTGAGTTCCAAACTAATTTACCTTTTTTATCTGATATTTCAACTCTCAATCGCTCAGAACTTGGGAAATAAGCCATCTCGTCGCTATCTTTTAATTTTATCAAAAATAAACCGAACTCATAACCACCATCAATTTTCCTAACGTTTGGCAAAAGAATAAAATTTTTGTTCAAAAAGTTATTGTTATCAAATATAATTCGATTATTTTTCATTATAAAGGAATTTTTTTCAAAAAGTGATGGATTTATTTTTAAGATTGAAAATTCAGTAATTTCAAATGTATTTCGATGGGGTAAAACTGAACGGTAAGGAGAAAAAACTAAAAATTGATTATCGGGTAAATTAAAAGTTTTCTGTGAAATTGGAGTATTATAGTTATCTGCAAAATATGAATTCCAGAATAAAATTGCAAAATAATCATTTGTTGAATCAAGAAAATAATAAGCATCATCAGGCATTTTTGAATTTTGAACTGAAAAGCAAGCTTGCAAAAGCAACCCAAAAGAAGCAAATAGAACAATATTGATTTTGAACAACCTCATAATATTAATATCGGAATTTCGAGAAAAAACTAAAGGTAAAAGAGCTATCTAAAATGGTATTTGCATAACATTATAGCCGTTATAAAAGGAAAAAATCAAAAAATATTATCGATGTTTTCTTTTACTGGTTCAAAGTAATGAACTTCCAGATAATTTTCATCATTAATTTGTTTCTAACTTCTTTGCGAAAATAACGGTAAAACCTTCGGAAAGTTTCGAAACCTTCCGAAGGTTCAAAAACGCACTTTCGATATCAGCTCTAATCTCTAACAAAACTAATAATTAAAAATTTCTTCTAATGAAAGTTCTTTAATTTCGCCAATTTGCCGCAAAACATCGTAGTCGAGCGAGCTTTTATTAGCCAAAATCAAGAAGATATACTTTTTATTCTTTATGTGATTGTTAAAGAAATCGTCTAATTCATCGAGAGACATAGTTTTAGTCTTTTCATAGATGTCTTTCCTAATGTCGTAATTAATACCTCTATCTTTGTTAGATAGATAAGTCCAGAAAACAGATGATTTGGTAATTCTCTCGGATTCAATTTTTCTCATCACGCCTGCTTTCGATTGTTCGAATTGTGCAGGTGCTTTTGGCATATCGTTCAGAAGCGAAACAAGTGCGTCAGTTGCTATTTTCAATTTATCAGGTTGTGTGCCCACAAATCCAAAGACAAAATGAGAGAGGTCAGGTTTTGCAGGAGTAGAGAAGGCTGAAAAAGCAGAATATGCAAGAGCACGAGCCTCACGAATTTCCTGGAAAACAATTGAAGAAAGACCGCCGCCAAAATATTCCCCAAAAATCCTTGAATATGGCAATAAGTTTTTATCGAATTTGCAATCTTTGGACATAAATAGAACATTAGATTGCACCATATCATAATCTACCACAAAAACATAATTTTTATCGAAGTCTCTTTCTTTATAGACAACTGGCTTTGGATAATCTTTCAGTTTCTTATATTCGAATTTATGAATTTTTTCTATTGCTTTTTGAGCAAAATTAGCATCTTTGCCATAATAGAATATATAGTGCTTATAAGATAGTAAATTTTTGAGAATGTCTGTGAGTTCTTTAGGGTTAATTTTACGAAGTTCTTCCTCGGACAAAATATGAGTAAATGGTGATTTACCATCATACATAGCATAGGAGAACATTGCCCCCCACAAAATCGAGTTTTTATCAAGTTTAGCATCGTTGCGAGATTTGATAATTCCATCAACGAAATCGTTGTATATCTGCTGGTCAGGTTTGGCATTAGCAAGGGTATGTTCGAGGAGTTCTAAACCTTTCTCTAAATTCTGTTTTAGTCCGCTAATAGAAATATAGCTTCTATCATCGGAAGTGGAAACGCTTAAATTTATGCCAAGTTTGTAGAATTCCTTACTTAAATCCTGGGGTGAGTATTTAGTTGTGCCAATATAAGGCAGGTAATCAACTGCAAGTTCGGTTTTCAAATCGTGATTTTTCCCCATATCAAGAATAAATGAAAGCTGGAAATAGTCGTTAATTTTATTTTCAATATAATTGAACTCAATTCCATTTGATAATTTTGTACGTTTGATGTCTTTTTCAAAATCAAGGAATACAGGTTGAAGTGGAGCTGATTGCATAGCCATAACTTTTTTGTAAAACTCGGATTGTGCTTCTCTATTCATTTGAACAGGGGTAATTTCTGGCTTTTCAACTTTGACAATATTTTCATCTTTTCCCAATCTTTTGAAAACGCAAACATAATTATCTTTGTAATATTCATTTGCAAACTTGATAATATCCTGTTTCGTAATTTTTTCGAGGTCGTTAATAAATGTGTAATATTTCAACCAATCTTCTTTCATTGTGAAGCTAAAAGCAAAGGTATGAGCAATTGAGTTTGTTTCTTCTGCTCTCATTCGGGAAAGTTTGATATTATTGATAATTGCTTCAATTAGCCAATCATCAAATTCGCCTTTTTTAATTTTTTCAATTTCAGCTAAAATCAGACGCTGTAATTCCTCTAATGATTGTCCTTCTCTTGGAGTAGCGGTGATACTATGTATTGAATAATCTATGTTTTTATCGAGATATGTTGATGCATCCAGTACTTTTTGCGATTTGATTAAATTTAAATCAATAAGACCTGCTTTGCCATTATTTAAAATCTGGTCTAAAATGTATGCCTTCATTAGTTCAGGGTCGCTATATCCCATAAGTCTGTAACCAAGAACTAAAAACTCGGGCTGAGGTCCGAAAACTTCTTTGATAATAGGGGTTGTTATTGGGTCTTCTTTTGGATGTTGAATGACAGGAGGATTTCCTTTTTTTAACTTTCCGAAGTATTTATCAACAAGCTGAATAGTTTGCTCAAAATCCAAATCACCAGAAAGGCTCATTGCCATATTATTAGGGACATAAAAATTATTGAAGTAGTTATGAATATTCACCATAGAAGGATTTTTAAGATGTTGTGGATTTCCAATTACAGTTTGAGTGCCATAAGGATGCTTTTTGAACATAGCTGAGTTGAATGCCTCTTCGACGCGTGTCCAATCTTCGTCCTGATACATATTGAATTCTTCATAAACAGTTTCGAGTTCGGTATGGAATAAGCGAAGGACTAACTCACCAAATCTCTCACTTTCAATCACAAGCCAGCGTTCAAGTTCATTTGCGGGGATATCGTTGATATAAACTGTCCGTTCGGTGGAAGTATATGCATTTGTCCCTTTTGCACCAATTCCAGAAACCATTTTATCGTATTCGCTTGGGATAGCGTATTGAGCAGCAATCTGGGAAACGCTATCAATCATTCTGTAAATGCGTTTTTTCTCAGCGGGGTCATTGGTAGCTCTGTGCTGTTCAAAAAGTTTAGAAAGCTCGTCAAGTAAAGGTTTTTCTTTTTCCCAATCAGCAGAGCCAATTTTCGAAGAACCTTTAAACATCATATGTTCAAGGTAGTGAGCAAGACCGGTTGTTTCTTTTGGGTCGTAAGTGGAGCCCGCACGAACAGCAATGTAGGTCTGAATGCGAGGTTCATCCTTCAATTGCCGCAGAAAAACAGTAAGCCCATTATTCAAAGTGTAAATCCTGCAATTAAGATGGTCGCCTTCAACATACCTGTATTCGTATCCATTTTTGTCTTTGGCGATTTTCCATTGATATTGGGCAAAAGCAATATTTGTGAAAACAAAAAGCAGAAGTAAAGAGAATAAAAAAGAAAACTTTTTCATAAGACACCTAAAAAGATGATGATAGAAATAATTAGCAAAATTAATAAAAAACAAAAATTTTTTATGGAATATTTGTTGTATTTATTATTACATCAATAATGCTTTCATTCGTTTTTCCGTCGGCAAGAGCCTCGAAAGTAAGCCCGATACGATGGCGAAGGACATCGCGAGCAATATAGATAATGTCTTCGGGCAGGACGTAGTTCCGACCTTCAATAAGTGCTAATGCTCGCCCCAATTTTATCAATGCTATTGTTGCTCTTGGGGAAGCAGAAAAACTCAAAAAATTAGCAAAAGACTTTTCGCGGGTTGAATGCACAATTGAAGCAGCAAACTTGAAAATTTTTTCATCAACGAATACTTTTTGAATTTCTTGCTTTAAGAATTGCAATTCATCTAAAGAGATAATTGATTTGGAAATAAACACTTCGTTATTCAAAACTTTTTTTGTAATCTTAATTTCATTATTAATATCAGGATAATTGATGAGAATTTTCATAATAAATCTGTCGGCTTGGGCTTCGGGAAGTCTGTACGTGCCTTCCTGTTCAATGGGATTTTGAGTAGCAAGCACCCAGAATGGAGACGGCAATGGATAAGTGTCCTCGCCAATTGTAACCTGACGTTCTTGCATTGCTTCGAGCAAAGCGGACTGAACCTTTGCAGGTGCTCTATTGATTTCGTCAGCTAAAATAAAGTTAGCAAATAGCGGACCTTTTCGAGTGATAAAATCATTAAGTTTAACATTATAGACCAGAGAACCCGTAATGTCCGACGGCATCAGGTCTGGGGTAAACTGAATTCGAGAAAACGAACAAGAAACAGCTTCGGAAAGAGTTTTGACAAGTGTTGTTTTTGCAAGACCAGGAGGACCCTCGATTAAGAGGTGTCCATCGCAAAGCATTGCAGCGATTGATTTTTTTACCACTTCTTCCTGTCCAACAATCACTTGATTAATTGACCTAATTAGATTGTTGATAAGATAATATGCTTTGTCTGATATTATTTCCTGCATAGTTACATTTTCTCAATTTCTCTATAAATTTTTACTGCTTCAAAAATTGCAATTCCAGCTGCAACACTAACGTTTAACGAATGTTTTACCCCGAACATAGGAATTTCGATTGCATCGTCGCAGGCATCTAAAATTTCGTCGTCAATACCAGTAATTTCGTTTCCCAATACAATACAGCAAGGGAAGTCGGAGACATTCAATGATGAATACAATCTCTTTTTATCTGTTAGTTCTAAGGCGATTACTTTAAAGCCATCTAATTTAATTTTTTCAATTGCTTTGAGTGGATTTTTTATGTATTCCCAGGGAACGCTTTCAGTTGCTCCTAATGCAGTTTTTTCAATTTCGGGTCGTGGTGGAGATGGCGTAAAGCCAGTGATATAGACTTTATCGACAAGAGCTGCATCGCAAGTGCGAAAAATAGAACCAACATTGTATAAGCTTCTAATATCATAGAGCATTACAGAAATTGGATGACGCTTGATACTTTTTGCAGTTTCAAGTGTTAATCTTTCTTGAAGTATTTCATTGTGTAAAAGTTTTTTCATAAGATAAAACAAATATTTTGGGATTATATCGTTTATATTTTCAATATAACAAAGAGGTGCCAAATGAAAAAATATATATTTATCTTTTGCCTTTTGCCATTGTATCAACTTTTTTCACAAGAACTAATAAACACAGAAGGAAAAGATTTCTGGCTTACTTTTTTACCAAATTATCATAATAACAATACAATAAATGAAACAGACTCGCTTTATATTTTTGTTTCGGCTCAAAAACCAACAAAGGGTGAGATAATTTATAGAAACATAAATGGTATCGTAAGTTCACGAAAATTTGAAATTACCGACCCGTCTGTTGTTTATACCTTTGCTGTTTCATTCTTTAATTTTGAACTAAAAGGTTTTAATAACAGTGGGCGCATTGACACAAACAACCAATGCGAACGACCTGCAAATCAATATTTCAGAGTAATTACAGATGAGGATGTAACAGTTTACGCACTTAATCAAGCAAATTTGACAAGCGAAGCATTTCTTGTATTACCATCGAATGTATTGGGTAATGAATATTATGTTCTAACATACAATTCTGATGGCAAATTAAGTTTATTGAATCAAGTAACAGGTGCAAGCACCCCATCTCAATTTGTCCTGTTGGCGTTAGAGGATAACACATTAGTTGAAATCAAGCCATCTGATGCAACTTACAGATATGGCACAAATACACATTCAGTTTGGTTAAATGCGGGTGAATCCTACCTTGTTCAGGCAAGAATTACATCGAGCAATCTAAATCGTGATTTGACGGGAAGCTATGTGAAATCAACGAAACCTGTTGCTGTCTTTGCAGGTCATCAAAGAGCGACAGTTCCAATTGATTTGAGCGACAATAATCCATCACGTGACTTCCTTTGTGAACAGATGATACCTACTCGGGCTTGGGGAAAAAATGCAATAGTAGTTCCATTTGAAACACCAAGAGAAATAATTCAAAGCGGTAGAGATTTAATTAGAATAATGGCTTCCAATGATAATACAACAATACGTATGAATAATTCTGAAGTAACTATTCATGCAGGTTCTTTCATTGAATTGCCATTGGAAAACCCTGCCTTTATCGAAGCAGACAAACCTATTTTAGTTGCTCAATATAAAAAAACTGCAAATTTAGAATCAAGCAGAAACAATATATCTGACCCATTGATGCTGATTGTCCCACCCGTTGAACAGTATATTACTTCATATAGAGTAATTAATGCTCAGGCACCAGGATATGATGAAACCAAGGGAGTTTATTACAAAGCTTACGATGAACAATATATTACAGTCATAGCGGATAACATTGCTTATTCAAGTGGTATTTTCATAAACAACATACCAATCAACCAATCGCTATTCAAACAGGTTCCGAATAAACAATACTATTGGGCAAATGTTAGGGTTTCCGATGGGGTTAATTCTCTGAGTTCGGTCGGGAAGTTTGCTGTATATGTATATGGATATGGCAATGCTAATTCTTACGGTTATCTTGGGGGAATGGGAATGGCTATTCTTGATGTTATGCCACCAGAAATTTATGCCGAAACAGAATGTTACAAAATTAAAGGCTCGGTTACTGACTCAAATTTAACTGATTCGAAAATTAAAACAGTAAATTCAAGCAATCAAGAAAATGTTCGACTTACAATAGAACCGTTTTCGGAATTAGTGCCATTTGTCAATTTCAACGCTGAATTAGTAAATATTTATCAAGATGGCAGTTTTACAATTTTTGCGGAAGATGCCCTTGGACAAAGAACTGAAAAAACATTTGAAATAGCGGGGTTCACTGTATCAGTGCTTGATTATTATTCCGATGAAACTCCCGTAAAAGTTCTCAATTTTGCGTCTAAAACTAATGTATGTTTCGACTTAACATTGTATAATTATGGGAGATTTGATGTTGAAATAGATAAAGCGTATTTTAAAAATAACTCTTTTTTCTTGAACACAACTTTGATTAATAGAGTTAGTTCCAAAGATTCAGTTAAGTTGGAATTTTGCAATTTTTACGACAAAGATACAACGATAATTGATACACTGATTATTGAAAACGCTTGTGGGAAATATGATGTAATGCAATTATTAGCAACATTTTTCAGCGACACACTTCCGCCGCAATTACTATTAGTTGAAGAAAATTGCAATAGTTTTTTTGAGTATAACTTGCTTGAAGATAGAATTTTCGACACGGGTATAAGGGAAATTGTTATTGAAAAACAAATAAATTGTAATATAAGCTATGATTTGAGCGACAAAAAAAATGCAAAACTTTCAATAAATGTAATCAACACAAGAGAAGATGCTGAATTTCGTATAGCAATAATTGATAATAATGGACAACAAAGCGTTTTAGAAAGAATTATCCCTGGATTTACAATTTCGAGCAAATATATTGATAATAGTGCAACTTTTTTGTTTGATACAACGGTAATTGGAGATTTAGTGTGCAAAAGCATTGAATTATTCAATTATGGAAATTATGAATTAGTTTTGAATGATGTATTTATGTTTAATAATATATATTTTTCAATTCCACCAAGTCAGAAACCATTGAAAATAAAGCCAAAAGCGACAAGTAAAGTCGACATCTGTTTTAATCCCGTCGAGGCGAATAAAAATTATCAAGATACATTAGTTATGGACTTCAATTGTATAATTACAAAAATACCCGTTGAAGGGATTAGCAAAAAGATAGATTTTTCGTTATCCTCGAAATGCAATGTAGATGTTGTTTTCTTAATTAGCAAATCAACCAATAGAGTTCAGATTTCACCAAATCCAATAATAAGCAGTGGAATAATACAAATACCTTTCATTGAAAATAACAAAAAAGTGAAAGTTGAGATATACGATAGTTTTGCAAACAAATTAGTTGATTTATTTGAAGGGGAGAATGTTAATTCAGCAATTCAATTGAATTTTGATGCCAAAGATTTTTGCAATGGTCTATATTTTGCTATTGTTTATTATGATAATTCGAGTGAAAGAATTCCATTTATAATTTTAAAATAAAGCAATATGAATAACAAGTCAAAAGGAAATAAAGGCGAAGAAATTGCGGTAAATTACTTGATAAGCAAAGGTTATTCAATAAAAAAGCGAAACTTTCATTTCGGTCGATATGGGGAAATTGACATTATTGCCGAAAAAGATAATGTTCTGATTTTTTTTGAAGTAAAGTCAAGATATAATTACGAGAAATTTGGTGACCCACTATTCTCAATAAATGCTAAAAAACAGGCGAATTTTAGACGAGCAGCGGAAGGATATTTGTATTTGAGCAAAATTGAGAATAAAGAATGCAGGTTTGATGTGTTGATAATAAATCTTAACAATTCTCAGGTTGAGCAACATTTAGAAAATGCGTTCTAATGACTTCCCTGAAAGTATTTAATTATTTCTTCGGCTTGGCGTTTGGTGATATGTTTTGTAAGCTCGTCGAAAGAGGCAGTTGATATTTTTTCGACTGACCCGAAAATTTTCAAGAGCTTCGAAGCAGTAGTTTTTCCTATTAATGGGATTTCTGTCAGTTGTGTATAAAGCATATTTTTTTCTCGAAGCTGGCGATGAAACGTAATTGCAAAACGATGGGCTTCATCTCTAATTTGTTGAAGAAGTTTCAGGCTACTTGATGATTTGGGAAGCAAAATTGCATCTTTTTTGCTAGGCAGAAAAATTTCCTCCAATCTTTTTGCCAGACCAATAACGGTAACTTTCTCTGAAAGGTTAAGTTTTGTCAATACCTCTACGGCAGCCGATAGTTGCCCTTTGCCCCCATCAATAATAATTAAGTCGGGCAATTTTTGATTTTCTTCGATTAATCTGCTATAACGACGTTCAACAACTTCACGCATAGAAGCAAAATCGTCGTTTCCATCTACGGTTTTAATTTTAAATTTACGGTAATCGGATTTTTTAGGCTTACCGTTTTCGAAAACAACGAGTGATGAAACTAAATTTGTCCCTTGAAGATGCGAGTTGTCGAAGCATTCCATTCTAATGGGTGGATTTTTAAGTCGCAAATCTCTTTGAAGGGCAAGCACGCTACGAGCGACATTCTGTTCACGTTTAGATAGAGCAAGAAGGTATTCGTTAAGAATAAAATTTGCATTAGCGTTTGCCATATCCACGATTTTTTTCTTTTCCCCAATTTTGGGAATTTGGATAGAGAGAGTTTTCCCGCGGCGTTTGCCAAGCCAATCTGTAATATATTCAAGTTGGTCAAACTCGCAAGGAACAAGCAATTCAGCAGGAATAAAATCTGTTTCCAGATACCATTTTTCTATGGTTTTTGCAATAATTTCTGCTTCGGTGTCTAATTCCGCATTTTTTATTATGTAATGCCTTTTACCAAGCAATTTGCCCTCACGAACTTTAAGCACGATTGAACAAGCGTAACTGTCGATTTTTGCAATTCCGAAAATATCTCTATCAATAAAATCAGTGAAAATGACTTTCTGCCGCGAAGAAAACTCTCGCAATGCTTGAAGTTTGTTTCTGACAATTGCTGCTTTTTCAAATTCCATTCTTTCAGATAGTGAATACATTTCGTCTTCGAGAATTTTTTCAATTTCGCGAGTTTTGCCTGAAAGCACCTGAATAGCAGATTTTACATTATTAAGGTATTCCTCGCGAGAAATATACCCTTCGCAGGGTCCCTGACATTTACGAATATGATAATCCAGACAAACTTTGAATTTTCCACGAGAAATGGCGTTTTCGGTTAGTTTCAAATCGCAACTACGTAATTGAAAAATAGTTCGAATGGAACGGATTAATTGCTTGATGCTGCGAACGTCGGTAAATGGACCGAAATATTTCGAACCATCTTTAATTAGTCTTCTTGTCGAAAAAATGCGAGGGAATTCTTCGTTTGTTACGCGGACATAAGGATAAGATTTGTCGTCGCGAAGCATAATGTTGTATTTTGGTTTAAGGGATTTGATTAAGTTATCTTCCAAAAGAAACGCTTCAATTTCTGAATCGACAATAATTATTTCAAAATCGAAAATATGGCGAATCATTGCATTTGTCTTTGCATCTTGTGGTTTGCCAATCTGGAAGTAAGAGCGAACGCGATTTCTAAGATTTTTCGATTTGCCGACATATATAACCTTGCCATTTTTATCTTTAAACTGGTAAATACCAGGCTTCGAAGGCAAATTGGAAAGTTTTTCACTAAGCAATTCTATTTTTTCTTTTATTATCTCAAATTTTTCCATAATTATCAAATTACGTAATAAGTTGTAAATTTAATTTTGTTAAATTTGTCAAGTATTTGGAAGTATTAACGATAAAATAAACAATAGAGTATATTTTAATTTGATGAGGAAGAAATGGAAATAATACGAACAATAAAGGAAATGCAGAATTTATCGAAAAAATTATCGAGTAAAGGTGTGGTGATAGGATGCGTTCCAACTATGGGCTATTTGCACGAAGGACACTTATATTTAATAAGAAAAGCAAAAGAAATTAGTGATTTTGTAGTAATGACTTTATTTGTCAATCCGAAGCAATTCGGACCGAACGAAGATTTCGAAAGGTATCCAAGAGATTTCGATAGAGATTATAAACTCGCAGAAAATGCAGGTTGCGATTTAATTTTTGCACCTGATATTATTGAAATGTATCCAATTGGTTTTTCCACTTCTGTTGAAATACAAAATATAACAAGCAAATTCGAAGGTGAGAGACGCCCCGGTCATTTCGATGGTGTTGCGTTAGTAGTTGCTAAGTTGTTTAATGCTGTCAAACCTGATATTGCTGTTTTTGGGCAAAAAGATTATCAGCAAACACAGGTAATTAAACAATTAGTGCGAGATTTGAATTTCGACGTAAAAATTGTTGTTGCACCAACAGTGCGTGAAGCAGATGGACTTGCAATGAGTTCGAGAAACACATATTTAACGCCCGAATTAAGAGAGAAAGCAAATGTTTTGTTCAATGCACTTGAAGATGGAATTAAAGCAATTGAAGGTGGCTGCCGTGAAAGAAAAGTGATAAATGCAATTATGCACAAAAGGTTAAGAACCGTGCCTGAAATCAAAATCGATTATGCTTGTGCGGCACTTGCTGAAAATCTTGATGAGCCTGATGTTTTTCTTGCAGGCGACCACGTAGTGCTATTGATAGCCTGTTATCTGGGAACAACAAGATTAATAGATAACGCCCTTGTAACGATACCCAAAACCAACCAAAGCAAAAAGTAGTTATGGTAGCAATTTTTTTGCTGCTTCGATTAACTCAATTGTCCGACTATTGTTTTGAGCCTCAGCAATGATGCGAATAATTGGTTCAGTGTTGGATTTTCTAATCTGCAACCAACTGCTATCGGGAAAATCTATTCTTAAACCATCTTGTTCGTCGAAAGTACCTTGACTGAACGTTTGTTTGAACCTATTCTTTAAAAATACGAAATCACCTTCGAAGGCAAATTTTTCTTTTTTCATAAAGAAAGTGGGTAAAGAAGCGACTATTTCAGAAATTTTTTGATTTTTGTCTGTTATTGCAGATAATACCAAAGCCAAACCCACGAGCGAATCTCTTCCGTAATGGCATTGAGGGAATATTACTCCACCGCTTCCTTCACCACCGATTGCGGCGGCAACCTCTTTCATCTTCTTAACTACATTGATTTCGCCTACAAGTGAGCGGAAAAGTTTAGCACCATACTGATTACAAATCCACTGTGAAATATTTGAAGATGAGAGATTTACAACAACGGTATTATCTTTTTCTTTTGAATTGCGAAGCACTGCATCAACTGCGAGAGCAATTGTTAATTCTTCATTGATACATTCGCCATTATTATCAACAAGCACAAGTCTGTCGGCATCGGGGTCGACAGCAACCCCCATATCACATTTATTAATTTTAACAAATTCAGCAAGTTGAGACAAGTTTTTTGGTAGAGGTTCGGGTTCGTGAGGGAATACACCTGACGTATCGCAAAATAGTTCGAGCGTTTCGCAATCGAAACGTTTCAATAATTCAGGAATAGCAACTGAACCGCTTGCATTGACTGCATCAACTGCTATTCTAAATTTTCTTTTTCTTATATCATCAATTTTGGATTTTACAATATCAAGAATTTTGTCGATATGATAATCAATTGCATTATTTACAGTATTAATATTACCAGAATGATGATTGGTAACAATTTCATTATTATCGACGATATCCCATAATTGTTGATTTTCGTAAGCATCAAGGAAAACACCATTGGAATTAATAAACTTCAATCCATTCCAGTTTTGTGGGTTGTGAGATGCGGTTATTGCAATGCCGCCTGAAAATTCAGGTAATTCAGAATAAAGCTGAACAGTTGGTGTTGGCACCACACCAAGCGAAACAACCTCACAACCTACACTCGACAATTCTGAAAGCACTAATTTTTCAATTTCGTCGCTACCCTGGCGACCGTCTCTCCCAACAACGATACGACCAAAATTGAGCAGTTTTGCAAATGCTTTAACATACGAACTAATCAAGCGAGTATTTAGAGAGCCATCATCAGTTGTAGCTCGCAGTCCAGAAATTGAACGAACAACAGGCATATTCAACCAGAAAGAGATTTTACAAACTAAAAAGGGGCTGTGAAGAAGCCCCTTTGAGTAGTGGCGGGGTCAGGACTTGAACCTGAAACCTTCGGGTTATGAGCCCGACGAGATACCATTACTCCACCCCGCTATGTTTTTGGAATACAAAATTAACACATTTTTAATTAAAATACAAGAAAAATTTTATTCAAAGGCATTGTATCTTATAAGACGTTTCAAGTGTTATTAGTTAGGAAAAAATGAATATTAAGTAAACAAACTAACTTTAAGCGGAATTATTTTGGCAAAATTATGGTCAATTTGACAAAACTTCAATTAACTAAGTAGAACATTTTTTTGTATATTAAAGAAAAACATCAGGGGTAAAAATGAAAAAATTAATTACTTTATTTATTCTAATGCTATTACAGGTTAGCATTGTTTTTTCACAAGTAATTGACAACAAAGGTCTTTATTTTGAAAGAGCGGGGCAACGATTATCAAATGATTATTTTAGTCCCCGAGAAATAATAGAAATACCTAAATTGGATGCTAAATATTATCTACCACGAGCAATTCATATTAAGACAAAGCAAAATTTACCTTTGATAAAGAGCAAATATGCAGAATTATCTCCATCAATACAATCCAGTGCAAAAGGATTAGGTGATGTTAGGGTTAAGGCGTTGTTTCCCGACTATTCAGAATATAAAAAAATGTCGGAAGACAAATATGGTGTTGGAAGAATATACGAATTACAATATAGCAATCCAATTGACCCGTATGATGTATGCAAAGAAATGATGAAAAATCCAGATGTAGAATACGCCTATCCAATATTTATACGCTATCCATTTTTCACACCAAACGACCCGTTGATTACAAATCAGTATTATTTAACTAATATTGCTGCATTTCAAGCCTGGGATGTTTCACTTGGAGATACAACAGTTGTAATTGCTATTGTTGATTCAGGTATTGATTATACGCATCCCGATTTGCAGGACAATTTATCATCAGTAATGTACGATTTTGTAGGTGATGTAGCCTACACTGATGTTCAAAACGGGAATTGGAAAGAAGACAACGACCCAAGACCATCAAGCAACAGCAATACTCACGGAACTCACGTAACGGGATGCGCAAATGCTGTTACAAACAATGGAATTGGAATTGCATCAATTGGTGCAAAATGCAGATATATGCCAATTAAGGTTGGTGCTGATAATCCAAATGTAAATGGGATTTTTCGTGGGTACGAAGCAATTTTATTTGCGGCTCAGAATGGTGCAAAAGTAATTAATTGTAGTTGGGGAGGTCCGGGATTTTCGCAAGCAGAACAAGATATAATTAATCAAACAACAGCATTAGGAAGTGTTGTGGTCGTCGCGGCAGGCAACGATGGGTATTTTTTAAACACATATCCGCAGTATCCTGCGAATTATAACAATGTAATTTGCGTTGGTGCAACAAACCAAACTGACAAGGCTACAAGCTTCTCAAATTATGGGCAATCTGTTACAGTATTTGCACCAGGTCAGTCAATTTATTCGACAATTCCAAACAATCGATACACAAGCTATGACGGGACTTCAATGGCTTCACCTATTGTGGCAGGGTTGGCAGCATTGGTACGAAGCGTTTTCCCACATTATTCACCTAAACAAGTGTACCATCAAATAAGAAGTACTGTCGATAACTTTGTAACAAATCCGAACAATAGACCGCTTTATTATGGTCGCATTAATGCCTACAAAGCTCTTACCTTCAATAATCCAAAATATCCTGATAGAAAAGTTCCGGGTTGTGGAGTAGTTGATTTTTCAATTAGCGGAAGCGATGCAATTACAAATTATGCACGCCAGACACTGAAAATAAAAATCAAGAATTACCTCTCCCCTACTACTTCAAATTTCAAGGTGAAATTTTCATCATACGACAAAAATTTAATTATATATGGGAACCAAAATTATGTAGGAATTTTGGGAAATATGCAAGAAATAGAATTTACTGTTGACATTGAGCTTAAAAATACAAATTTGTGGTTTAGTGGATATGTTGATGTATTATTGAGTTTTGAAGATGATAATTACATCGATTACAGTCTTGTTAAAATACCAATAAAGATAAAAACTGAGAATTCATATACAACTCAGTCATTTATTCCCGCAAGTTATTCTTTGAAAATCAATCACACTTATAGCCCGAATTATTCAAGTTTCTGGATGGTAGGTTCAATTTATGATTTTCTTAATGTGATTTATCTTAGAAATCAAAATGGGGCTTCGTATTTGCCACAAGGAAGTAATCAGTTGCAAGCAGTTTATGCGTTCAGCGATAGCAAAGCAGCTGTGGCGATGAACTCAGTTTCAAGCGTGCCGTCAGTTTCTATTACAACAAATCAAGGACAAAGCTGGACAAGCAAGACACTTTCGAACTATATGACATTGATTAGAAATATTTATTTCTTCGACAATAATAACGGAGTTGCAATAGGAAATCCATTAAACAATAGATATGGGGTTGCAATTACAACTGATGGTGGTAATAGCTGGTCTGCTACTGAAAGTACTCTGCCAACATCAACAGGTGAAACTGTTCTTACAGGTGCAATTGCTGCAACAGAGAACAGCATCTGGTTCGGAACAAGCATTGGGAAAATATATCGTTCATCTAATAAAGGGCGAAACTGGACTTCTCATTTTGTTGCGAGCCAAGTATCTGTACCATTAATTGCATTTAAAGATGATAATAATGGATTATGCGTATATCAGAAAAGTGATGGTAGCTACAATATTGCAAAGACAACAAATGCAGGCATAAACTGGACAACAGATATCTACAACATTTCTGATATGGGAAATAAACCTGTATATCTTTATTCACCAAAGGACAAGAATGTATATATATTAGTTCTTGAAAATGGTTCTGTTTATATTTCTTATGATGATGGGGAAAGCTGGACGCCAATTCTATCAAGATTTACCGAAGGTGTGAAAAGCTGTGCAGCAGTATTATCGGGTAACAATGTTAGAATATGGATGGCAAGCCAAACTTATATTTCTACATTGGATTTCCCAATTCCTGTTAGCAATCCAACGAAAGAGCTGACAATTCTCAACGGCGAAAAATTAGATTTTGGCAATGAGCGTGTCGGAACAAGTAAGATTGAAAGAATAACTCTTGAAAACAAAGGCAACACAAGAACTTTTATTGATAAAGTCTACATTAAAGGAACTAATGCTGATGAATTTACTATTACTGTTGGCACTTCTGAATATGTTGATGCGGGTGCAACAGGAAATGTTAGAATTCGCTTCAATCCAAAAACCGTTGGCGAGAAAAATGCGATTTTGGTAATTGAAAGCGATGCAGCGCCATATAGGCTTGAATTTCCAGTTGTTGGGAATGCGATAGAGAATATTAACGCTTCGTTTATTACAAGTGTCGATGAAATTGTATTTGATTCGCTTTATATTGGTGAAGAACAGAATAAAATAATGACAATCACGAACAACGGTGAATCGGCATTAAACATCAAACTAACTATAAACAATCAAAATTTCTCATATTTGCCTGCACAAGAGACATTTAGTTTGGATACGGGCAAAAGTATTGATATTACAGTTCTATTTCAACCACAAGCAGAGTGTGAAATTTCTGGTGTTCTGAATATTCAAGACTTAATAAGTGGTATTTCTAAGAACATTACTCTCTCGGGATATGGAAAAAGCTATACTTCTGTTGTTAAGGACCTCAATCTTGTAAGTATATTCCCAAATCCAGTAATTACAAATGCAATTTTTACTATTAATTCTACTTTTTCCACTCGAATTTCTGCAAAAGTGATGGATATTAGAGGCAAATTGGTAAAAGAAATTAGTAATATCGATTTGGCAGAAGGTGATAATTTAATAAGTATTCAACTTGAAGAATTGACTTCTGGTGTATATGTGCTTCAAGTGTTCAATAATAGCAACGTTCAAAATTATGTGTTTATAAAACAATAATCAAATATTTAGAAAAATAGGTGTGCTCTCAGAAGAGAAACTGTTTTTAACCTTCTGAAGGTTTCGAGCCTTCCGAAGGTTTTTTATAGATATATGTATTGGTTCGTCTTTTCTGTAACTCTACAAAAATCATCATTTGAAGTCTCTTAAATATTTACTCTTTTCAAGAAA